>Ga0310345_10000102_pt1 | contig 175537 bp, 152 predicted proteins | sample HC15DNA20500_MG_FD_204667 | JGI IMG/M metagenome (GOLD analysis project Ga0310345, IMG submission 204667) | Marine microbial communities from station ALOHA, North Pacific Subtropical Gyre - HC15-DNA-20-500_MG | ecosystem: Environmental > Aquatic > Marine > Oceanic | place: Pacific Ocean... | reverse complement strand
GCGCCGATGCTACGCATCGGTGCCCTGCGCGGCTCCGGCCGCAAGCGGGCCAGCCGGAAACTCGCTGCGCTCAGACATCCGGCTGTCTTATCCGCTTGCGGCCTCCACTGCTCGGCGCTGCGCCCAAGGGGACCCAATACAAACAAAGACAGGCTCGCTAACGCTTCGCCAAGATCGCGAAGAGATCTTCGTCGGACAACGCCGAAGGCGGGTTCGATCGGAACGCAGCCAAGCGCCGCAACTTCGGCGTAGCAGCTGCTCGAACGCCGTGGCGAGGCAGGCCGCGCTGTATTCGGGCCCCGTGTGGCGCGACGAGAAGCACAGGGCCGAAGGGTGTCCTTTCCTTTGCTTACTTTTGTTTAGACAAACAAACGAGAGTAAGTCACACAGCAGTGCGAAACCCCAGGCGACAATTCGCGCGCGCCGTTGATTTAAAAACTCGTGCCCCGACGCCGGTACCGGGAAGCAGCCTCACCCGCTATTCGACCGTAAACCGCCGCGCACCAATCAACTGCCCGTCATCGGTAATAACCGCCACGCGCCAACGACCGGACGGATCGTCACCCAGTGCGAGCTTGTGGCTCCAGGCGCGATACCCGTTCTCCGGCCCGCCGCCGGTGATCTCTAGCGGAATGCGATCGACCACTTCGCCGTCGTGCGACCAGACGTGGAGCACCTGCTGCTGCAGGCCACGCGGCGCGGCAATCGCGGAAAAGGCGTAGAGGCCGTCGCCGCCGAGTTCGTCGGCCGAGAAGCGCGTGCGGTTGTCGGCCGGGGTGCGGTTGGCCACATCCACCTGAAGCGTGATCGCCATGTCGGTGGCGCGCAGCGTGGCGGGCGGAATCCAGAAGCGACCGAACCAGGCCATGAAGCCGAGCGCGACCGACAGCCCCGCGAGCAGGAACCAGCGCCACCAGTGGCGTGCCTGCAGGGCATCGTTGAAGCTGGGCAGGGCACAGACGCCCATGGCCACGGAAGCGATGGCGACCGTTTCGCCGGTGGTCAGCGAGAGCATGATCGGCCCAGCGGTGAGCAGGGCGACGAACAGGGTGAAGCCGTGAAAACCCAAAAACAGCCAGCGTCGGCCCGCGATGCCGTTCAGGTAGAGCGGATCCACCGTCGATGCGCCCGCGGCGACGATGAGCAACCCGGTGAACAGCGCCTGGCCACTCAGCCATGTCGTCGTCGCCAGAAAGAACGGCAGCACGAAGAACAGGGTTTCCTGGTGCAGGCACTGGGCCGCGAAACGAACCGCGGCCTGCGGTATGCGTTCGCCGAGAAAACGCCCGAGCAGGCGACAGAGCAGGCCCTCGAACAGCAGCGCCACCCAGCCCAGCAGCATCAGCGCGGTCACCCACTGGGCCAGCGTGGCCTGACGTTCCACGAGGAAGAAGCTGGCGGCGCCCATGGCGAAGGATGCCACCGGCACCAGTCGCCGATAGCGAAAGGCGATCCGGCCGGCACGGCTGTCCAGCAGACGCGCGAAGTAGCGCTCGGCAGGGCTTGCGGCGGGCTGTTCGTCGAGGGTGTCGGTGGCCACGGGGCTTGCTTTGCGGTGGGGAATACGGCGTTCGGCGCGCATCGCGGGATGCGGCGTGCGCGATCATAGCAACGCTCGGGCTGACCGGCAGCTGACCCTGGCCATGGCTTGCAACTCGCCGCGGTGCCCGCAGCGTAGACGACATGCGGTCGGGGCACGCGACCCCGGTGTTATCATCAGCGCTGGTCAACGACACAGCAGTCATCGACGGTCGAAGACACCATGAGCGATTTCAAAGGCATACCCGTGGTCACGGGCAGCAAGGTGCAAAAGCCCAACGGCACCCGTGCGATCAAGAACGGCATGAAAGCGAGCAAGAAAGCCGCCTCGGTGCCGATCGGACGCAAGCCGGACTGGCTGCGTGCGCGCCTGCCGACCGGCGAGAAATATCAGGCCGTGAAGAAGAACGTGCGCGAGCACAAGCTGGCCACGGTCTGTGAAGAATCCATGTGCCCGAATATCGGCGAGTGCTGGAGCCACGGCACGGCCACCATCATGATCATGGGCGATACCTGCACCCGCGCCTGCCGATTCTGCGCGGTGGATACGGGCAACCCGCGCGGTTGGCTCGATCCGCAGGAACCCGAGCACTGCGCCGAATCCGTCGAGATCATGGGGCTGAACTATATCGTGCTCACCTCGGTCGATCGCGATGATCTGCCCGACGGCGGCGCGCAGCACTATGCCGACTGCGTGAAGGCGATCAAGGCGCGTACGCCGGACGTGCGCGTGGAAGCGCTGGCGCCGGATTTCCGCGGCGTCGAGGCGTATGTCGACAAGGTGGTGGATTCCGGCCTCGAAGTGTTCGCCCAGAACGTCGAGACGGTCGAGCGCCTGACCCATGTCGTGCGCGATGCGCGGGCCGGCTATCGGCAGACGTTGAACGTACTCGAGCACGCGAAGCAGCACAACCCGGACGTGCTCACCAAGACCAGCGTGATGCTCGGCCTGGGCGAGACCGAGGACGAGATCGCGCAAGTTCTGGACGATCTGGCCGCGATCGGCGTCGATATCGTCACCTTCGGCCAGTATCTGCGCCCGACGGTGAATCACCTGCCGGTCGAGCGCTATGTGCCGCCGGCGGATTTCGCCAAATATCGTCAGTGGGGCCTGGCCCGCGGCTTCCTCGAAGTGGTCTCCGGGCCGCTGGTACGCAGTTCCTATCGTGCGGATCGCGTGTTCGACAAGAACAACGCCGGGCTGGACCAGACGGCCTGAACGCCGTGAGACAACAGCCATGAAAAAGCCCCGGTCTGCGCCGGGGCTTTTTCGTATGCGCCGTGTGACGCGCGTTTTATGCCATGTTCGGCTGGCCGTTGGAGGCCGACAGGCCGCCGTCGACCGGCAGGTTCACGCCGTTGACGAAGCGTGCGTCGTCACTGGCCAGAAAGGCGATCACGTCGCCCACTTCCTCGGGCTCGGCGGCGCGCCCGGTGGGCATGCGGTCGGCGAACTTGGCCATCAGTTCGTCGTTGTCGAACATCTTGGCGGTGAGTTCGCTGCGGGTCAGGCTCGGGCAGACGGCGTTCACGCGCACGCCGTCGCCGCCATGATCCAGCGCCAGTGCGCGGGTGAAGTTGGTCACCGCGCCCTTGCTGGCGTTGTAGATGCCCATGGCCCAGTCGCCGCCGATGCCGGACACCGATGACGTATTGACGATGTTGCCCCGGGTCTTGAGCAGATGCGGCAGGGCGGCGCGGCAGCAGTAGAACACGCCGTCGACGTTGATGCGCATGACGCGCGACCAGTCGTCGTCGCTGGCGTCCGGAATGCGCTTCTGCACCGCCACGCCGGCATTGTTGACCAGCACGTCGATCTGGCCGAAGCGCTCGATCGTGGCGTCCATGAGAGCGCGGACCTGGGCGTCGTCGGACACATCGGCCGGGTGCACCAGCACCTTGTCCTTGTTCGGCATCTGGGTGGCGAGCTGCTCCAGCTTGTCCTGGGTGCGGCCGACGAGCACGACGTTGGCCTGTTCGGCGGCGAAGCGTTTCGCGGTCGCGGCGCCGATACCGGAGCCGGCACCGGTGATGATCACGACCTTGTCCTTGAAGCGTTCCATGCGTTGTTCCCGGTGATTGGAATGACCCATAAAAAAGCCGCGACGAACGGCCGCGGCTTATGGCTGTTACAACTACCAAGTTGTCGACGGATCGGGCCAAATCAAGCCCGATCCGTCGTGCTGGGCTACTGCTTGTCGAAGATCATGATGCCCCAGGCCAGGTGGCCGGCCTTGCCGGCATCGACCCAGTGTTGCAGGCCCTTCTTCATGTTGGCGATGTAGTCGTTTGAAATCGCCGAATCGCGCAGGTCGTTCTCACGCGCTTCGAGCGTTTCACGAATCCCGCCGTAATGACGCGGTACCTGCTCGGTGTGATCCTCGAACTGGCGCAGCGTGAAGCCAAGCCGTTCGAGCTCGCGCCGGTAGAAACCGGGTGAACCCATGGTTTCCAGCTGGATGCGATCCAGCACCGGCCCCAGCACCCCGTCGGGGCAATCGTCCGACTGCATCGGGTCGGTGAAGATGAAGCTGCCGCCGGGTTTGAGCACCCGCGCGACTTCCTCGAGCACGCGGGTGCGGTTACCCGAATGCAGCATCGCGTCCTGCGACCAGACGATATCGAAGGTGTCGTTTTCATACGGCACGTTTTCGAAATCGCCATCGACGATGGTCACGAGCTTGTCCAGGCCGCGCTCGACGTTCTGTTTGCGGCCGCGCTCGTTCTGTACTTCCGACAGGTTCAGCGACACCACTTCGGCGCCGTAATGCTCGGCCATGTAGCGTGCCGAGCCGCCATAGCCGCCGCCGATGTCGAGCACTTTCGCGCCCTTGAGCTTGTCGCCGAGCTTGTCGCACATGCGTGCGACGGTCCGGTGGCTGGCGTCCACCACCGGCTCCTCGTCCGACTGGTACAGCCCGATGTGGATATCCTCGCCGCCCCAAAGACGGGAGTAGAAGTTCTCGGCGTCGTCGCTGTTGTAGTACGCCTGGGCGGTTTGTACTGCCTCGGAATACTGCGTCATGTTGCCTCCGCGATTACTTGGATGCCTTGGCTTCGTCTGCGTCCTCGTCCTGAGGCCGATAGGCCTTTTCGGCCACGTGGATGAAGAAGTCCGGATCCTCTTCGCGGTAGCTGCTCTGGAAGTCCCCGTAAGTGGTCACCGACTGGAAGCCCACCTGGTGCATCAGGTCGTGCACGTAGTTCTTGCGCAGCGGGAACATGTTGAGGTGATAGACCGAGCCGTCGTCCGAGAACTCGTAGCGAAAGCGCGCCAGGCCTTCGTCGATGTGCTCGGGCGCGGCGGATACGCCTTCGCCGCAGTAGTAGTACTTGTGGCCGGGCTTGGATTTGCCTTCGAGCAGCGCGTCGTAGTTGCGCTGGTCGAGGATCAGAATCCCGTCATGCTTGAGCATGGAATAGAACTCGGCCAGCGTGCGACGCCGATCGTGTTCGTTGAAGATATGGGTGAAGGAGTTGCCCAGGCAGATGATGGCGTCGTAGCGCCCCACCAAGTCGCGCGACATCCAGCGCCAGTCGCTGTGCACCGTGGACAGGATCATGCCGCGTTCGCGGGCGTTGTCGAACGCCTTGGCGAGCATCTGCGGGCTGCCGTCGACGCTGGCGACCTCGAAACCGGCTTTAAGTAGTTGCACGGAATGAAATCCGGTGCCCGTTGCTGCATCAATAACGGAGGTGCAGTCGTACTTCTTCAGAACGTCGATGAAGAAGCTGCCTTCGCTGGCGGCCCGACCGTCCCAGTCGATGAGGTCGTCCCAGCGTTCCACGAAATCGTGGACGTATTCGTGTTGATAATGGTCGGTTTCGCGCACTTCGGTTGGCTGCTGGCCGAACTCCTGAGTGCGTTTGAACATCACGTTGTCGGTTGCTGCGTTTGTCATACACGAAATTCCCCGTCGCGGTGCGGTCGCGCCTCGACCCCTTGCCGCAATCTTTCAAATGGTCACTACTACCGTATGCAACCGATGCGCCAGACTTCAATTCAGTTCGGCCATGTCGCTGTTCGGTCACGAGAACAGCCTGCCGGACGGTTGTGATCGGGACATGACCCGATCGGCTCATGAGCGCATTAGGGCGCCTTCGGTGCACGCATACCGTGCAATGCCAACGTTTTTGGCGCGTCGTGGTGCAAACCGGTCACAGGGCTCGGGGCTGCGCTGATATGCGATCGTTCACTGCGCTCTACACACGTCTGGATGCCAGCACGGCGACCAACGACAAGGTCGCGGCCATGCGCGACTACTTCGCGAGCGCCCCGGCGGCGGATGCGGCCTGGGCCGTGTCGTTCTTGTGCGGCCGGCGTATCAAGCGCCTCATTCCGTCGGCGCGTCTGCGTGAATGGACGGCCGAAGCCATCGACATGCCGCTCTGGCTGGTCGAGGAAAGCTATTCAGCGGTCGGGGACCTCGCCGAAACCGTGACCCTGCTGCTCGACGAGATCGAGACCGGCAGCGCGGGCCTGGATATCGCCCTGCATGACTGGGTGGAGCAGCGCATCCTGCCGCTGCGCAACATGGACGACGATGCCCGCCAGGCGCATATCGTCGACTACTGGCGCGAGCTGCCCACCGATGCGCGCTTCACCCTCAACAAACTGCTGACCGGCGCCTTTCGCGTGGGCGTATCGCGGCGTCTGGTCACGCGTGCGCTGGCCGAGACTGCCGATATCGAGCCGGCGCGTATTGCCCATCGGCTGATGGGCCGCTGGCAGCCCACGCCGGACTTCTTCGAGCGGCTCGTCGATCCGGAAGACCGCGGCGAGGATGCCGCTCAGCCCTATCCTTTCTTCCTCGCTTCGCCGATCGAACAGGCGCCCATCGCCACGATGGCCGACCTCGGCGAGCCCGCCGACTGGCATGCGGAATGGAAATGGGACGGTATCCGTGCCCAGCTCATTCGTCGCCAGGGCCAGTGCCATATCTGGTCGCGCGGCGAGGACCTGATGGAAGGCCGCTTTCCCGAGATCGAACAGGCAGCCGCCGAGCTGCCGGACGGCTGCGTGCTCGACGGCGAGATTCTGGCCTGGGTCGCGGGCGAACCACGGCCGCTGCCGTTCGCGCGCCTGCAGCGGCGCATCGGCCGGCTCAAGCCGTCGGCGAAGATGCAGGCCAATCATCCGGTACGGTTTCTGGCCTACGACCTCATGGAAGCCGGCGGGCACGATATTCGCGATACGCCGATCGAAGCGCGCCGCTCGCGGTTGCGCGACATCGTGGGCGAGCGCGACGACAACGCGCGGATCACCCTGTCGGCGGACGTGGCGGCGACAAGCTGGGACGAGCTCGCCGAACTGCGCGAGCGCAGCCGTGAGTTCGCCACCGAGGGCTTCGTGCTCAAGCGCGCCGGCTCGCCTTACCGCGTGGGGCGTACCCGCGGCGACTGGTGGAAATGGAAGGTCGACCCGTATTCCGTCGACGCGGTGCTGCTCTATGCCCAGCCGGGCAGCGGTCGGCGTTCGAATCTGTTGACCGACTACACGTTCGCGGTTTGGGATGGCGACGATCTGGTGCCCTTCGCCAAGGCCTATTCGGGGCTCACCGACGAGGAAATCGGCCAGGTCGACCACTGGATCCGTCGGCATACGAAGGAACGCTTCGGGCCGGTCCGCTCGGTCGAACCGACCCATGTTTTCGAACTGCACTTCGAGGGTATTCAGGCGTCCAACCGGCACAAGTCCGGCATCGCGGTACGCTTTCCGCGCATCGCACGCTGGCGTCACGACAAGCGTATTCAGGACGCCGACAGTCTCGACGGGGTAAAAGCGCTGCTTCCGGCCGAGGAAAAGGTAACGCCATGAACGCCCACAGCGAACACGACCAAACCGCGCCGCACACCGCCACGCGGCGCCACGTACGCTGGCAGGACATGACCTGGAAGGATTATGTTCGCATCGCGGCGGGCGTCGTGATGTTCGTGCTCGGCATCGTCGGCCTGGTGCTGCCGGTGCTTCAGGGCGTGCTGTTCTTGATCATCTCGGCGATTCTGCTCGCGCCATACTCGCGCTGGGTGTCCAAACAGCTGGACCGCGGCGAGCGGCGCTTTCCCTGGGTCGCCGCCAAGGCGCGTTCGATCACCCAGCGCTGGCGACGCAAGGCCGATCGGCATGATCCGTCCTGACGCTGCACTGTGATGATCGGCTCGGATGAATAGGCCGGCGCGGCAGCCGGCTGCGCCGTCGGCCACCACCCGAATCGAAGACTGGTTCGCCGCGCGCGACTGGCAGATCTTCGACTTCCAGCGCGAGGCCTGGGCGGCCTACGCGAACGGCGAATCGGGCCTGATCCATGCGCCGACCGGCACCGGCAAGACGCTGGCCGCCTGGTTTGGCGCGCTCGATCACTGGCTCGCGACAACCGATGACGTCGACGCCACGCCGGGCCTGACCGTGCTCTGGATCACGCCGCTGCGGGCGCTGGCCGCCGATACCACGGCGCATCTCGAAGCCAGTGCCGCCGAGCTGGGCCTGAACTGGACCGTGGAACGGCGCACCGGCGATACCAAAAGCCATATCAAGGCACGCCAGCGCAAGAAGCTGCCCAGCGCACTGGTCACCACGCCGGAAAGCCTGTGCCTGCTGCTGTCCTATGCCGAGCATGAAAAGCTGTTCGCTACCCTGGAAGCCGTTGTCGTCGACGAATGGCATGAGCTGCTCTCGACCAAGCGCGGGGTGCAGCTGGAGCTGGCGCTTGCGCGTCTGCGGGGGCTGCGGCCGGCGCTGCGCACCTGGGGGCTGTCGGCCACGCTGGCCAATCTCGACGAGGCCGCGGATGCGCTGACCGGCGGCGCGACGGCGCGCTCGATTCGCGGCCTGGTTCCAGCCGAAACCCGTATCGAGGCGCTCGTTCCCGACACCATCGAGCGCTTTCCCTGGGCCGGGCATCTGGGCACGCGCCTGGTCGAGCCGGTGATCGCCGCGCTCGAAGCCGCCGAGACCACGCTGTTGTTCACCAACACCCGGTCGCAGGCCGAGCTCTGGCATCAGGCGCTGCTGCGCGCGCGACCCGACTGGCTCGAATACATCGCGCTGCATCACGGTTCGCTGGATCGCGATCTGCGCGACCAGGTGGAGGCGATGATCGCCGATGGCCGGCTGCGCTGTGTGGTGGCCACCAGCAGCCTCGATCTGGGCGTGGATTTCTCGCCGGTCGACCAGGTGATCCAGATCGGCAGCCCCAAGGGTGTGGCGCGCCTGCTCCAGCGTGCCGGACGTTCTGGCCATCGGCCCGGCGTGGCCAGCCGGATTCTGTGTGTGCCGACCCATGCCTTCGAGCTGGTCGAGATCGCGGCCGCACGGCGCAAGGCGCTGGCCAGCGAGGTCGAGGCGCGCGAGCCGCTGGCCGGCGCGCTGGACGTGCTCGCTCAGCATATCGTCACCCGTGCGCTGGGCAGCACGCGCGACGGCGGGGTGGACCAGGCCTCTCTGCTTGCCGAGGTGCGCAGCAGCCGCGCCTACCGTGGCTTGAGCGATGCCGAATGGCGCTGGACGCTGGATTTCGTCACCCGCGGCGGTGCGGCGCTTTCGGCCTATCCGGAGTTCCGGCGCGTGGAAGAGAACGACGGCCGCCTGCAGGTCACCGATCGGCGTATCGCCCGTCGGCATCGCATGACCATGGGCACGATCACCTCGGACGCGGCGATGAGCGTGCGCTTCGTTAAGGGCGGGCGGCTTGGCACGGTCGAGGAGCGCTTCATCGCCCAGCTCAAGCCCGGTGACGTATTCCTGTTCTCCGGGCGGCTGCTGGAACTCGCGCGTGTGCGTGATCTGACCGCCTATGTGAAAACGGCCACGCGCAAGAACCGCCAGGTGCCGCGCTGGGCCGGTGGACGCATGGCGATCTCGGGCACGCTGGCGGACGCGATCCGCACGCTGCTTGAAGCCGCCCGCGATAACGACTACCGGGAACCCGAGCTGGCCGCGATTCGTGATCTGCTGGAAATCCAGCGTCGCTGGTCGGCGCTGCCGGCCGCGCATGAGCTGCTCGTCGAGCACGTCACCAGCCGCGAGGGCCGGCACTGGTTCTTCTATCCGTTTGCGGGCCGGCTCGCGCATGAGGGACTGTCGGCGCTGGTGGCGTGGCGGCTGGCGCGTATCCACAAGGCCTCGTTCCGGTTCTCGGTCAACGACTACGGCTTCGAGCTGGTGACCCGCAACACCGTCGATTTCAGCGACGACGAACTGCGCGCGGCGTTGTCGCCGGACAACCTCGTCGAAGACCTGATGGCCTGCCTCAACGCCGCGGAACTGTCCAAGCGGGCGTTTCGCGATATCGCGCGTATTGCCGGTCTGGTATTTTCCGGCTACCCCGGCGCGCACAAGAGCGCGCGCCAGGTCCAGGCCTCCAGCGGACTGGTGTTCGACGTGCTCACCCGCTACGACGCCGACAACCTGCTGCTCGACCAGGCCCGGCGCGAAGTGCTCGAACGCGAACTGGAGTTCAACCGCGTGCATGCCGCGCTCGAACGCATCGCGCAGCAGTCGTTACGCGTCGCGAAACCGCCGCGGCTCACGCCGCTGGGTTTTCCGCTCTGGGTCGAGCGTGTGGCCAGCCAGGTATCGAACGAGTCCTGGCGTGACCGCGTCGAGCGCATGACGGTGCAGCTGGAAAAAGCCGCGGACAAAAAGCCGCGTAAGTCGACCGCAAGCGAACGCAAATGGGAAGGCAAATAGAAGACAGGTTGTTGGCAGTGCAGGTTGGCGGCGTTGCTCACTTTCAACCGATTTGTTGATCGAGTGGGCCCCTGAGCACTTATCGGTTCAGCCAATCCGCGCGCAAGCACGTTTGCCTCACGCAAAGGCGCGAAGACGCAAAGAACGACAGCCAGCTTTTCGATCACGCGGGTCCGACTTGTTTTGGTGTCTTCGCGGCTTTGCGTGAAACCATCGCAAGCGTACGCATACCGGTGGAGTGGCCTGTCTAACCGGGGCGTCAGGCAACATCACGATCCTTTCTTTTTTATTTGCGCTCTTCGCGTTCAGTTGCGGACTATCAAAAAGCAATGACTCTCAGCGCGGAACACATTTCAAGCACGAGCCACGCAGCGCTGGAACTCGCCGGAGAGCGCTTGCTGCTGCGCGCGGATCACAGCGTCTACTGGCCGGCCGCACGCACGCTGTTGGTCGCGGATACCCATTTCGGTAAGGCCGGCGTGTTTCGACAACAGGGCCTGGGGGTGCCGCGCGGCACGACCGATGCGGACCTGAACCGGCTGGGTGCTGCGTTGACCGAGACCGGCGCCGCGCGGCTGATCGTTCTCGGCGATTTCGTCCACGCGCCGCCGAGCGCTGACGCGCCCTGGCTGACCCGCTTCGCGGCCTGGCGCGAGCGTTTTGCAGCTGTCGAGATGATCGTCACCCGCGGCAACCACGATCGCGCCGATCGACTGCCGATTGACTGCGATATCGGCTGGCATGCCGGCAGCCTGCTGGAAGCGCCGTTCGTGTTGCGCCACGAACCCGCGGCAGATGCGCGCGGGCCGGTACTCGCCGGGCATGTCCATCCGGTCGTGCGCCTGGGCGATGGCAGCGAGCGCCTGCGCGTGCCGGTGTTCTGGCGTCATGCCGACGGGCTGATGCTGCCCGCGTTCTGCAGCTTTGCCGGTGGCGGGCGGGTGTCGCCGCGCGCAGGCGATCGCGTGTTCGTGGTCGGCGAAGGCGAGGTCGTGGAAGCGATGACGTCGGGCGGCCGGACGCACGCCCAGTGAGTCGGGTCGCAGCCGCACGCGGCGGCGCCAGACTGGATGAAGGCCCGATCGCGCGCCACCTGATCGCGCTGTCGCTGCCCATGGTCTGGGGCATCCTCGCGATGATCGCCTTCAACGTGGCGGATACCTTCTTCGTCGCGCGGCTGGGCACCGCGCCGCTGGCCGCGCTGTCGTTCACTTTTCCCGTGGTGATGACGGTTTTCTCACTCGCGCTGGGGCTGGGCATCGGCGCGGCATCGGTGATCTCGCGCACGGTCGGCCGCGGCGATCACGACGAGGTGCGGCGTCTGACCACCGACAGCATGTGGCTCGCGATGGCCATCGTGCTGGTGTTCATGGCCGCCGGGCTTGCGACCATCGAGCCCCTGTTTTCGCTGCTCGGCGCCGGCCCCGAGACGCTGCCGCTGATCGTGGCGTATATGCAGATCTGGTATCTCGGCGCGCCGTTCGTGATCGTGCCCATGATCGCCAACAACGCCATGCGCGCCTGCGGCAATGCCCGTCTGCCGAGCGCGATCATGGTGGGCAGCGCGGCGCTGAATTTCGTGCTCGATCCGCTGCTGATCTTCGGACTCGGACCGGTGCCCGCGCTCGGCCTCCAGGGCGCGGCGATCGCGTCGCTGGCCGCCCGCGCGGCGGCTTTCGCATTGGCGATAGCGGCGTTGCACTACCGCATGCGGCACATCGTCTGGGCGCTGCCGCGCTGGCAGCACCTGCGCGTGTCGGCGCGGCGCGTTGCCGTTGTGGCGCTGCCGGCGGCCGCGACCAACATGGTCAACCCGATCGCGGTGGCCGTCGTGACCGCCGTGGTGGCGAGCTTCGGCCCGGCCGCGGTGGCCGGCTTCGGCGTGGCCACCCGCATCGAGGCGATCGCGGTGGTGCCGCTGCTCGCGCTCACGGCCGGCCTCGGCCCGTTGATCGGCCAGAACTGGGGCGCGTCCGAAGCCGGGCGCGTGCGCGCGGCGATGCGTATCAGCGCGCTGTTCTGCCTGGCCTGGGGGTTGGCGATCGCCGTGCTGCTGTTCGTGCTCGCCCCGCAGATCGCCGGCCTGTTCGAGGCGGATGCCGAAACCCGCGCCGCGGCGGTGACCTATCTGCGCTGGGTGCCGCCGACCTTTGCCGCCTACGGCGTGCTGATCTGCGTGAATGCGGCGTTCAATGCGGTGGGCCAGCCCATGCGGGCGACCGCGCTCATGCTGGGCCGCACCTTCGGGTTGTTCGTGCCGCTGGCTGCACTTGGCGGCTGGCTGATCGGCCTGTGGGCGGTGTTTGCGGCCGCGGCCGTGGCCAACTTCGCGATGGGGCTCGTCGGCTACGCGCTGGCGCGTCGCCGACTCACCGCATCGGTCTGACGCTACGGTGCGTCCTGTCCGCGCCAGGCCTCGAAACGATCGCGCTCGGCCTGGCTGGCGCTGTTCCACCAGTACTTGAGCATCTGCAGCGACTGCGGCGGGGCGTTGTCCGGCGCCGGCTGCGGCCCGGGCGCCGCGCTGGCGCTGGCCGTCCCCTGTGCGACTGGCGCATACACCGTATTGCCGCGGCGGATGGTTTCGACTTCCGGCTCGGCCACGCTGACCTGGCCGCTGACCGTTTCGCCGCTGCCGCGATTTTCGATCGCGAGCGTGGGCTCGGCCGCGAACGCTTCGCCGGCGGCCGGCGTTTCCGGGCGCTCGCCGACGACCGCGTAACGGCTGTTTGCGCTGGCCTGGAACGTCACCGTAATGGGTTCGGAGAGCACGCGCGTGTAGTCGTCCGTGCGGTCTGTGGTGTTTTCGATGAGATCGAAGTAGCGCAGGACCAACTCGTGCTTGCCGGGGGCGACGCGCAGGTTCTGGTCGCGCCCATCGAAGCTGTTGAAGCTGTCGCGCAGCACCGTGCCGTCGATCGCCTGGACCTGAAACTGATAGGGCACGAACAGTTCTGCGCTGGCCTGGCCGGCGCGCGCGCCGCTGTCGAGTTGCCGCACGCTGGCGCAACCGCCGGCCAGTAGAAGCAGAGCGCCGAACAGCAGGCAGGCAGACAGGCGTGAATCGATACGTGGCATGGCCGGTTCCCGAGAAGAGCGTGAATCGTGGCAGGCCGGCGCGTGTCGCAACGCGCGGCTGATGCACACGATGCGCACGCAACATGACATTTGCATGACAGTTGCGTGACGCGGGACGCGGCCGCGCTCGCCGCCTGGCTGGGCAGCCTTCGCACGCGGCAGGTAGAATCCCGCGCATGCTTATCGCCATCGTTATCGGCGCCATTGCCGGCGCTACGTTCATGGGTCTGCCGGGCGCACTGCTCGGCGGCGTTCTCGGTTACTGGGCCGCGCAACTGATCGCCATGACCCTGCTCAAGGGCGCGCTCGGCACGATCCGCACCCAGTTCCTGAATTCGACGTTCGCCGTCATGGGCGCGCTGTGCAAGGCCGACGGCCAGGTCACGCGCGACGAGATTCGTGTCGCCGAGGAGCTGTTCTCCAAACTGCGTCTGTCCGACGACCAGAAGGCGCAGGCCCGGGCATCGTTCAATCGCGGCAAGGCCGCGGAGTTCGATCTCGACGCCGAAGTCGAGCGTTTCCGCAAGGTCGCGCGAGGCCAGCGCGCGCTGCACCAGATGTTCCTGCAGGTGCAGATCGCGGCGATCGCCGCCGACGGCAAGATCAGCAGCGCCGAGCACGACATGATCCTGCGGGTCGCGCGCGGGCTGGGTCTGTCGGATATGGAAATCCGCCAGCTCGAGGCGATGCTGTCCGGTCGTGGCGCGAGTGGCGCGTCTGGCGACGGCATGGGGTCCAAGGCCGGTGTCGATCCCAAGGAACAACTCGAGCAGGCCTACGCGGTGCTCGGGGTGGAATCGTCGGCCAGCGACGGCGAGGTGAAGAAAGCCTATCGTCGCCAGATGAGTCAGAACCATCCCGACAAGCTGGCATCCAAGGGCATGCCGGAAAGCATGCGCGAGATGGCCGAAGAGAAGACCCGAGAGATCGGCGCCGCCTACGAGCGCATCTGCGAGGCACGCGGGATCAACTGATCGCGCCGGCGGCACGCGTCTGCCGTGTCGGCCGGTCGGTGACGCGGGTCGTGTCGGTGTGCCGTCCGGCGATTGGCCGCGCGGGTCTGCGGCTGCTTGCAGTTCGCCTAACGGATCATCGCAATGAGGCGCTCAGCCCGCGTCGGATATCGACTGCAGCTGGTCGATGAACCACTGCAGGGCGCGGCCGGGCGCGGCGCTGCGCCAGAGCAGATAGGTGCGCTGCAGACCGCGAGCGTACGCCAGCGGCGGCGCGACGAGGCGGCCCGCAGCGAGCGCCGCCTGAACCCAGGCGGCAGGACAATGGCCCACGCCCAGGCCCTGTTCGATTGCCTGAATCTTGCTGTGCATGGTCGTCACGGTCAGGCGCGGTTGGCCGTCGAGCAGGCCCGCGCTGCGAGCGGACAGGTGGCGCGCGCTGTCCGCCACGACGACCGCCCGCCATGCCCGCAGGTCGTCTTCGGTGAGCGGCGCCTCGAACGCGGCGAGCGGATGATCGGGCGCGCAGCAGAATACGAACGCCACGTCCTTGAACGCGGCACGGCGTATGCCGGCGCCGGCCGGCGGCTCGGCGAAGCCGACGGCCAGGTCCACACGATCCTCGATCAGCGCTTCCCAGGTGCCGCTGAGCACGTCTTCCGACAGGCGCAGGTTGATGGCGGGGTGGGCGGTATGGAACGCGCCCACCACATCCCAGAGTTCATGCGGTGCGATCAGGCCGTCCACGGCCAGGCGCAGTTCCGGTTCCCAGTTGTCGGCAAGACGCCGCGCCGCAGCCCCCAGTTCGCGGCTGGCGGTGAGAATGCGCCGGCCCTCGTCGAGCAGAAGACGTCCGGCCGGCGTGAGCACCGCGCGATGGCCGCTGCGGTCGAACACCGCGATGCCGAGATCGGATTCAAGCTGGCTGACCGTGTACGAGACTGCCGAAGGCACGCGGTAGAGCGCTGCGGCCGCGGCGGCGAAGCTGCCGTGGCGTTCGATGGCGTCCAGCGTTTCCAGTGCTTCGAGTCTGACGGGATCGTTCATAGGAAAGCGCCGGGGTTTTGGGGTTCAATTAATTTGAATGAGTATGCCAAAACGCTTCGCTTTTCTCGGTCGCGAGGGCGTCGTAACGTTTCGCTATTGGGTTATCGAGGTATAGATCATGATTCAGGTCAGACCCGCAGAAGAACGTGGCCGCATCGACGCCGGCTGGCTGAAGGGGCGCTACAGCTTTTCCTTCGGCGATTATCACGACGCGGCGCATATGGGCGTATCCGATCTGCGTGTGATCAACGATGATCATGTCGCGGCGAACGCGGGTTTTCCGACCCACGGCCATCGCGACATGGAGATCGTCACCGTGGTGCTCGACGGCGAAATGGCACACGAGGATTCGATGGGCAACGGGTCGACCATTCGTGCCGGCGATGTGCAGGTGATGAGTGCCGGGCGCGGCGTGCGGCACAGCGAGTTCAATGCATCCGGCGAGCGCGAATCGCATTCGCTACAGATCTGGCTGTTTCCGCGCGAGCGCGGCATCGAACCGCGCTATGACCAGGCCCGGTTCGACGGCGAGCGCCTGCACAATCGCCTGCAGCCGGTGGTATCCGGCGACGGTCATGACGGGTCGCTGAGCATCTGCCAGGACGCGATCATCTACCGCTGCCAGCTCGACGCCGGTGCACAGGTGCGCCATGTGGTCGATGCGCCTCGCCAGTTCTGGGTGCAGGTCACGCGCGGCTCGCTGGAAGTGGCCGGCACGCAGGTGCGCGAAGGCGACGGCGCGCGAATCGAAGGCGAATTCAATCTGGTATTCAACGGGTTATCGGACGCCGATTTCCTGCTGTTCGATCTGCGCGATATCTAGTTCTAGGGCCGGGGCGGCAAGCTCTTGGTTCGATTTCACGTCCACGGTGCCCCGATCGGGGCCGCTCGTTACAACGGAGCATTCCATGAAGAAGATTCTCGTTCTCTATTATTCGATGTACGGCCATATCGAGACGCTGGCCAACGCGGTCGTCGAAGGCGCTCGGAGCGTCGACGGCGTAGAGGTCACGCTCAAGCGCGTGCCCGAGACCATGAGCGCCGAAGCGTTGAAGGCGGCCGGCGCCAAGACCGATCAGACCGCGGCCGTGGCCGAGCCGGGCGAGATCGCCGAGTACGACGCCATCGTATTCGGCACGCCCACCCGCTTCGGCAACATGGCGGGCCAGATGCGCACCTTCCTAGACCAGACCGGCGGGCTGTGGGCCAACGGCAAGCTGGTCAACAAGATCGGCAGCGTTTTTACTTCCAGCGCTACCGGTGCCGGCAACGAAACCACCATCACGTCGTTCTGGAACACGCTGGCACATCACGGCATGCTGATCGCGCCGGTCGACTATGCGGGCGCGCAGGCGCTGTTCGACATCTCCGAACTGCGGGGCGGTTCGCCCTATGGCGCATCGACCTACGCCGGCGGCGACGGCTCCCGTCAGCCAAGCGACAAGGAGCTTTCCATCGCCCGTTATCAGGGCGAAAAAGTCGCAACCCTGGCCACCGCCCTGAACCTCTGACACAGTTCGACGAGCCGAGACAGCGTCAAGCGGAGTGACCATGAGCAAGAATGCGGCGACCGATCACCGGATCCACAACACGCTGGCGGTGCGCTGGAGCCCCTATGCGTTCAGCGCCCGGCCGGTGCCGGCGGCGGATCTCGCCTCCCTGTTCGAGGCCGCCCGCTGGGCGCCTTCGTCCTATAACGAACAGCCGTGGCGCTATATCGTCGGGGTGAAGGGTGCCGGCAGTACCCACGAGCGCATCGTGGAATGTCTGGCCGAAGGCAACCGGGCGTGGGCGCAGAATGCGCCTGTTCTGGCGCTCGGTGTGGTGGTTCGCAACTTCGTGAAGAACGGCAAGCCCAACAAGGCGGCCGAGCACGATCTGGGGCTTGCCTCGGCCAATCTGGTCACGGAAGCGACGACCCGGAAGCTGCACGTGCACCAAATGATCGGTCTCGACCCCGAGGCCGCGCGCGCGGCCTTCGGTGTACCGCAAGAAGCCGAGGTATTCACGGCACTTGCGATCGGTTACCGCGAGGTTTCGGCGCAGATGAACGAAGCGCTCGCCGAACGCGATACCAAGCCACGCAGCCGCCGTCCGCTGGACGAGTTCGTCTTCACCGAACACTTCGGTACGCCGCTCCGCTTCTAGCCGGAATTCCCGCGCTATGACCGTACCGGCACCGGCTGCCGGGGCTGGCGGCTGTCGTTAATAAGCGACAGCCATGTTATAGATAAAAAGGGGAATTCAAGATCAAAGCAACCGCATGAGCGATAGCGAACCGGTAAAGGCGGGTATTAATCCGCCTGTGTTCTTTCCATCCGTCGTCCTGATCGGAGTGCTCGTCGTGTTCGGCGCGCTGTTTCCGGACATGGCGAATTCCTTCTTCAGCGGCATGCAGAGCTGGCTGATTGATACCTTCGGATGGCTCTATCTCGGCGCGGTCGGTGTATACCTGATCTTCTGCATCATGCTGGGGGTCTCCCGGTACGGGCAGTTTCGACTGGGGCCGGATCACAGCGAGCCGGATTTCAGCTATATCTCGTGGTTCGCGATGCTGTTCTCGGCGGGTATGGGCATCGGCCTGATGTTCTACGGCGTCGCCGAGCCGGTGCTGCACTACGCCAATCCGCCGCAGGGCGCGGGCGAGACGGCAGAAGCCGCGCGCGAGTCCATGCGGATCACCTTTTTCCACTGGGGCATGCACGCCTGGGCGATTTATGCGGTCGTCGGTCTGTGCCTGGCCTACTTCAGCTTTCGTCGCAATCTGCCGCTGCGCCTGAGTTCGGCGCTGTACCCGCTGATCGGCAAGCGTATCTCCGGGCCGATCGGTAATGCGGTGGATATTCTGGCCGTGTTCGGCACGCTCTTCGGCGTGGCGACCTCGCTCGGTTTCGGTGCTCAGCAAGTCAATTCGGGTCTGAATTTCCTGTTCGACGTACCGGAAGGCCTGGGCACGCAGATCGTGCTCATCAGCATCATTACCGTCATGGCCACCACGTCCGTGGTGCTTGGTCTCGATGGCGGTATCCGTCGCGTGTCGGAGCTCAACCTGTGGCTGGCTGCGGCGCTGCTGCTGTTCGTGATCGTGATGGGCCCGACGCTGTTCATCTTTGAGTCGCTGACCCAGAACATCGGCAACTACATGTCCTCGATCGTGGACATGACGTTCAATTCCTACGTCTACACCGGAGACGAGGGCACCGACGGCTTCATGAGCGGCTGGACGCTGTTCTACTGGGCCTGGTGGATTTCCTGGTCGCCGTTCGTGGGCATGTTCGTTGCCCGTGTCTCGCGCGGTCGCACGATCCGCGAGTTCGTAATGGGGGTTCTGCTGGTGCCGGTGGGCGCCACCTTCCTGTGGCTGACCGCCTTCGGCGACGGCGCGCTGAACATGATCATGAACGAGGGCGCGAGCAACCTGCTCGAGGCCGTGAATGCAAATACGTCCACGGCGCTGTTCGTCTTTCTCGAGCAGTTTCCGTTCACCTGGGTGACGTCGATCATCGGCACGCTGCTGGTTATCACCTTCTTCGTGACCTCATCGGACTCCGGTTCGCTGGTCATCGATATCCTCACCGCCAAGGATGGGGACGAGCCGCCGGTGTGGCAGCGCATTTTCTGGGCTGTGCTCGAAGGTGTGGTCGCAATCGTGCTGCTGGCCGCCGGTGGCATCGGCGCCCTGCAAGCTGCGTCGCTTGCATCGGCCTTGCCGATCACGGTGCTTCTGCTGGTGATGGCGTACTGCCTGTACAAGTCGCTGAGCATCGAGGCGGTCAAGCAGGAGAGCATGCGCCACATGATGAACACGCCGTCCAACGTGGCCGGCTTCGGTGGCGGCAGCTGGCAAACCCGGCTGCAGACACTGGTGACGTCGCCGCGGCGCAAGCAGATCGACGCGTTCCTCGTCGACGTGGTCAAGCCGGCAATGGATGCGGTCTCGAAGCAGTTCGAAGACAGCGGCATGAGCACCAAGATCAGCGTCGAGGACGACCGCTGCTATCTGGACGTCGACCATGGCGCCGAGATCGACTTCGTCTACGGCGTGCGTGCCCGCCGCTTCACGGCGCCGTCGTTCTACATGGGCGCGTTTGGCCGCAGCGAAGAGCAGGGCAAGAACCGCGAGCACTACCGTGCCGAGGTCTTCCTGCGCGAAGGCGGCCAGCAGTACAACGTCGTGGGCTACACGAAGGATCAGCTCATCGGCGATATTCTCGACCAGTACGAAAAGCATCTGCATTTCCTGTATCTGGTCCGCTAGACCGCGCCAATTCATTTGCGCAGATCGGCCCGGCGGTGCACGCAACGCCGGGCTTTTTCATGCGCGCCATGCAGCCTTCGAGGGCTGGTCGATCCCTGCCGGCGATGCGAGCCCGGCGTGTCGGCGCCGCGGACAGGCGATGGGTTATGCTGGGCGCTTATTTGCCCGCGAGCTCTGCCTGCCGATGAGACAGGATCCGTTTGCCGTGTCCAGCGTGCCGCCCATGATCAAGTGGCTCTTGATCGCCAACGGCCTGGGTTTTCTGTTCCTGCTGTATGCCCAGGAACCGGCCATGCAGTACTTCGCGCTGTGGCCGTTCGGGGATTATCCGGTACGCACGTCCGCGGGTACCGGCAGCGTGGGGTTCGAGGTTTGGCAGCTGCTTTCCTACGGCTTTCTGCACGGCAGTTTCGGCCATCTGTTCTTCAACATGTTCGGCCTGTGGATGTTCGGCCGGGTGATCGAACAGGTCTGGGGCGGGCAGCGTTTTCTGCTGTTCTATCTCGTGTGTGTCGTGGGTGCGGGGATCACCCAGGTCTTTACGCTCGCGCTGTTGTCGCCGGGTGAGGTGGTGCCGACCGTGGGCGCCTCCGGCGGCCTGTTCGGGGTACTGCTGGCGTTCGGGATGATGTTCCCCAACGCGCGCGTGATGCTTCTGATTCCGCCGATACCGATGACGGCCAAGTGGCTGGTCATCGGCTACGGCGCGCTGGAGCTGTTCTTCGGTGTGACCGGCACCCAGGCTGGCGTGGCGCATTTCGCCCACCTGGGCGGTATGGCGTTTGGCTTCGGCCTGATCATGTACTGGCGCAAGCAGGGCGGCGGCCGCGGGCCGATGGCCTGAACGAAAAATGCCCGCTGAGCCATCGGCCAGCGGGCGTGCCGTCGCCTGTCCGAAGGCGCTAGACCTCGACGTTGAGCGTGACGTCGATATTGCCGCGGGTTGCGTTGGAATAAGGGCACACCTGGTGCGCCTTGGCGACGAGGTCGTCGGCTTCGCTCTGCTCCATGCCGGGCAGCGCGATGTTGAGTGTCACCTCGATACCGAATGCGTCGCCCATCGGGCCGATGCCGACTTCGCCGTCGATCGTCGTGTCTTGGGGAAGCTGGATCTTCTCGTGACCGGCGACGACGGTCATGGCGCCGAGAAAGCATGCCGAGTAACCGGCGGCGAAAAGCTGTTCCGGATTGGTGCCATCGCCACCTGCGCCACCCAGCGCCTTCGGGGCGCTCAGCGAAACGTCGAGTGCCTTGTCCGAGGAGGTGGCGCGGCCATCGCGCCCGCCGGTCGCGGTGGCTTTCGCGGTGTAGAGGACTTTATCCACGGACATCGTGTGCTCCTGATCGGTTGGGTTCTGGCTCACTATGGATCGCCAATTGGTTGCGCGCAATATAAAGGCGCGGCAGGTGCGGGCGCGCCGGTGACGGCGACCTTGGCATTACAGACCCCATCCGCCCGACGTGGTAGAAAGGCCGGTGCGTCCGATGCGTTCGGGGCCGCGATAGAGGAACAACGATTCGACAGGGAGAGGGCCGATGCCGCGCCGGCGTCGCGCCGATCATCAGGAGTGAATAACGCATGAAACGACGTCAATTCTTGGCCGGGGCTGCGGGGGCGGCTGCAGCCGCCAGCACCGTGTTTTCGCCGATGACCATCGCGCGCAACAAGAAATACAAGCTGGGCATGGTCACGTCCTGGCCGTCATCGATCGACACGCTGTTCGGTACCGCCGAGTTCATCGGCCGTTCGATCGAATACGCCACCGATGGCGATGTCGAGGTCGAGGTGTTCGCCGCCGGCGAACAGGTTGGCGGGCTGGAGGTGTACGACACGGTCTCCAGCGGCGCCTTTGCGATGGGACATACCGCCTCGTACTACTACATCGGCCAGGATCCGACCCATGCCTTCTTCACCGCCATGCCGTTCGGTCTCACCGGGCAGCAGCAGAACGCCTGGATCGAAGAAGGCGGTGGCGGCGATCTCTGGAACGAGCTCAACGGCCGCAGCAACCTCGTCGCCTTCCTGGCCGGTAATACGGGCGGCCAGACCGGCGGCTGGTTCAACAAGGAGATCAACTCGCCCGACGATCTCAAGGGCCTCAAGATGCGCTTCCCCGGCGTGGGCGGCCAGGTCATGGCGCGCGCCGGCGTAAACATTCAGAACCTGCCCGGCGGCCAGGTCTATTTCGCGCTGGAGCGTGGCGTGATCGACGCGGCGGACTGGGTCAGTCCCTACGACGACGAGATCCTGCAGCTGCACAAGGCCGCGAAGTACTACTACATGCCCAGCTGGGCCGAGCCGGGCGCCACCCTGGGGCTGTACGTCAACAACGACATCTTCAAGGATCTGCCCAAGGACATTCGGGAGACGATTCCGGTCGCCGCCAAGGCCGCGAACGAGCGCATGTTCGCGCAGTACATGGCGCGCAACGGCCCGGCGCTCAAGCGTCTGATCGACGGCGGCGCTCAGGTACGCACCTTCCCGTCGGAAGTGCTCGACCTGCTCAAGCGCTATACCGACGAGATCCAGCAGGAACACGCGGACAAGAACAAGCTCTACGCCAAGGTCTACGAGCAGTGGCAGGGTTTTCGCGACGACGTGCGGGCATGGACCGACGTGAGCGAATACAACTTCCTGCGCTATATCAATGGCGATCTGAGTTAGAGCGGGGCGCGATCCGGGCGAACGACTCGCCCGATCAAGCCGCGGTCATGCCAGTGGCCGCGGCTTTTTCGTGTCTATTGCTGTACGGCGTCGCTGAGATGCGGCAGCCACAGCACGAGCTGCGGGAACTGCCAGAGCAGAATCAGCGCGAACAACTGCAGGCCGATGAAAGGCACCACGCCGCGATAGATGTCGGCCGTGCGAACCGACGGCGGCGCGACCCCCTTGAGATAGAACAGCGCGAAGCCGAACGGCGGGGTCAGGAACGACGCCTGCAGATTGACCGCGATCAGTACCGCGAACCAGAGCGGATCGACCCCCAGCTGGATCGCGATCGGCGTGATGACCGGCACCACGATGAAGCTGATCTCGATGAAATCGACGAAAAATCCGAGCACGAAGATCGTGAGCATCGTGAAGAACAGGAACGCCAGCGCGCCGCCCGGCAGGTTCAGCAGGATCTCCTCGACCAGCTGTGGGCCGCCCAGCGAGGCGAACACCATGGTGAAGGCGGTGGCGCCGAGCAGAATGACGAACACCATGGCCGTGAGCTTGACGGTCTGGTCCATCACCGCGCGCAGTGCCTCCCAGTCGAGACGCCGGTTGATGATGGCAAGCACGGTGGCGCCCAGGGCGCCCATGGCGCCGGCCTCGGTCGGCGTGGCGATACCGGCGAAGATGGTGCCGAGCACGATGAGAATCAGCGCCAGTGGCGGCGCCATGGTCCCCAGCACCCGCAGCAGCAGGCGCCCGCGACTGATATCGCGTTCGCTGGCCGGCAGCGCCGGCGCGCGTTCGGGATGGCGCAGCGCGACGTAGACGATCCACAGCACGAACAGGCCCGACAGCATCACGCCCGGGATGAAGGCGCCGAGAAACAGGTCGCCCACTGAAACCTGCATCTGATCGCCGAGGATGATGAGCACGATGCTCGGCGGCACGATCTGGCCGAGCGTGCCGGATGCCGCAACGGTGCCCGAGGCCAGACCCTTGTCGTAGTTGTATTTCAGCATCACCGGCAGCGCGAGAACGCCCATGGTGACCACTGAGGCCCCGACCACGCCGGTAGACGCGGCCAGCAGGGTGCCCACGACCACGACCGAGATCGCCAGGCCGCCGCGTACGCGCCCGAACAGCAGGCCCATCGTCTGAAGCAGGTCGGAGGCCAGGCGCGACTTCTCCAGCATCACGCCCATGAACACAAAGAACGGCACGGCGACCAGTTCGTAGTTGTCCATGATGTTGCCGAAGATGCGCCCCGGCAGGATGTTGAGCCGGGCCATGCGGAACGCGGGTTCCCAGGGCAGGGCGATGCCCATGTCCGGGAGCATGTCGCTGCCGATGAGCGTGAACAGCACCGCCGTGCCGCCGAGCGTGAAGGCGACCGGATAGCCGATCAGCAACATGCCGATCGCGGCCGCGAACATCCATAGCGCGAGATAATCCACGGCCTACAAGCCTTCCGTTTCCTGGGTGGCGCGATGGGCTTCGTTATCGGTGAAACCCGGCTCCTGGACCAGATAGGCCACGTTCTTGATGATCTCGCTGATGCCCTGGAGGATGAGCATGGCGAACGCCACCAGCATCACGGTCTTGATCGGATAGCGCGGCAGCCCGCCGGGGTTCGGGCTCTGCTCCATCACCGCCCACGAGCGCTCTACGTAGCCGATGCAGAAATACAGCCCGAAGATGCAGAAGGGCACCAGAAACACCAGCGTGCCGAAGATATCGATCCAGGCCCGGGTGCGCGGGCCCAGCCGGCTGTAGATGATGTCCACGCGCACATGCCCGTCGGCGCGCAGCAGATAGGCGGCACCGAGCAGAAAGATCAGGTCGAAGGCGTAGGTCTGCAGCTCGAGGTAGACGTTGGCGGATAGTTGAACGCCGAGGTACTGGCCGAGATAACGGGTGATCACGTTATAGGCGCCGATCAGCACCATGGCCACGGTAAGCCACCACATCGTGCGGCCCACCAGGGTCGACAGGCCGTCGATCGCGCGCGCCGCGCCCAGCAGAATATTCATGATTTTCCTCCGGGCGCGTCGTCGGGCCGAGGGGCAGCCAGGCTGCACAAGCCGGCGATTCTAGCTGACCGCGCGGCGCGACCCCAAGCTGGCGGCTCGGCGCCGTGTCCGATTGATGCGGCCCCGGCGACGCGCGCTGCGGTCATCGCCGACGATCTGCGGCATATTGGACAGCGCAAGTGAACCGGCAGGGGATTCAGCGGTGCAGGACTACGAAAAACTCGGGGCCTTTTATCTGGGCCGGGAGCACGATCTCGCTTCGGGAACAACCGGCACGGCGCCACTGCTCTACGACGCCAAGGACCTGACCACCCACGCCGTGATCATCGGCATGACGGGCAGCGGCAAGACTGGCCTCGGTGTCGGTTTGATCGAGGAGGCCGCGATCGACGGCGTGCCCGTCATCGCGATCGACCCGAAAGGCGATCTTGGCAATCTGTTGCTCACGTTTCCCGATCTCGCGGCGGCGGATTTCGAACCCTGGGTCGATCCGGCTGCCGCCAGCACTCGCGGCAAAACGATCGCGGCTCACGCCAGCGCACAGGCCGAACTTTGGCGAAAAGGGCTGGCGAGCTGGAATCAGGACGGTGCACGGATCCTCCGGCTCAAGGAGGCGGCTGAGTTCGGCATCTTCACGCCGGGTAGCACCGCGGGTATTCCCATTTCGGTGCTCAGTTCCTTCGATGCGCCGAGCGCCGCGCTACGCGACGACGCGGAAGCCTTTGCCGAGCGGATCCAGGCGACCGCGATCTCGATTCTCACCCTGCTGGGTATCGATGCCGATCCGCTGTCCAGCCGCGAATACATCCTCATCTCCAATATCCTGCAGCACAGCTGGCAGGCAGGGCGCTCGCTCGACTTGGCGGGCCTGATCGGCGCGATCCAGTCGCCGCCGATCCAGCGCATCGGGGTGATGGACCTGGAAGCCATGTTTCCCGCCCAGGATCGCTTCGCTCTGGCCATGCAGCTCAACAACCTGCTCGCTTCGCCGGGGTTCGCGACCTGGATGCAGGGCCAGGCGCTGTCCGCACGCTCGCTGTTCTATACCGATGAAGGTCGGCCGCGCGTTTCGGTACTGTCGATCGCGCATCTCACCGACGCGGAGCGCATGTTCTTCGTCACGCTGCTGCTCGGCGAGATCATCGCCTGGATACGCGCCCAGCCGGGCACATCGAGCCTGCGGGCCGTGCTCTACATGGACGAGCTGTTCGGTTACATGCCGCCGACCGCCAATCCGCCGTCCAAAACGCTGTTCCTGACGCTGCTCAAGCAGGCGCGGGCCTACGGGCTGGGGCTGGTGCTGTCGACCCAGAACCCGGTCGATCTCGACTACAAGGGGCTGTCCAATACCGGGACCTGGTTCATCGGCCGGCTGCAGACCGAGCGCGACAAGAACCGCGTGCTCGATGGCCTGGAAGGCGCAGGCGCGGGCGGCGGACCGTTCGACCGCGGCGCCATGGCGCAGACGCTTGCCGGCCTCGGCAAGCGCGTGTTCCTGCTGCACAACGTGCACGAGACCGAGCCGGTGGTCTTTCATACCCGCTGGGCGCTGTCGTATCTGCCGGGCCCGCTCACGCGCGAGCAGATTCGCCGGCTGACCCGGGCGAGCGCTTCGGCCGTGCCGGTCGAGCCGCCGCCAGCCGCCGATCCGACGCCCCGGGCCGCTGTCGACCAGGCGGCGACGACCACCACGGCGCGCCCGGTACTCGACCCCGGTATCCGCCAGTATTTTCTGCCAGTTACCACGCCGGGCGACGGGCCGCTGACCTATTACGCGCAGGTGGTTGGAGCCGCCGAGGTCTTCTTTGTCAGCCGTACCCACGATATCGACGTGCAGCGGGCTTTCGTGTTCGGCGCGGAGCCTGTCGACGGGCCGGTGGCGCTCGACTGGGATTGGGCGGAGCCGATCGCCATCGATATCGCCGCTCTCGAGGATCAGCCACCGGCGGATGCGGCATTCGGGCCGCTTGCCGCGCCGGCGCGCCGAGCGCCCGCCTATCGTGGCTGGGCGCGCGACTACAAGACCTGGCTGCGCACCGCTCAGGCGCTCACGCTCTATCGCAGCAAGACATTCAAACAGGTTTCTGCGCCCGGCGAGAGCGAAGCGGATTTTCGCATTCGGCTGCAGCAGTTCGCGCGTGAGCGCCGGGACCTGGAAGTCGGCAAGCTGCGGGCCCGCTACGAGAAGAGCGCCGGCCGGCTGCGCGAGCGCCTGCGCGCGGCCGAGCGCGACGTCGAGGAACAGAAAGCCCAGGCCAATCAGAAGAAGATCGAGAGCGCGCTATCGATCGGCGGCGCGCTGCTGGGCGCCTTTCTCGGGCGAAAGCGCTTGAGCAGCAGCACGGTCAGCCGGGTGGGCACTGCCGCACGGCGCGCCGGCTATGCCGCTAGAGAGATGCGCGACGTGCGCGAAGCACAAGTCGAGGCGGCCGAACTGCAGGCCCGGCTCGACGCCGAGGGCGAGGCGTTCGCCGCCGACGTGGCGCGCCTGGAGGGCGAGATCGACGCTCAGGCCGAGGCGCTGGATACGGTGCAGGTGCGCGCCCGCAGCAGCGATATCGATATTCGTTTCGTCGCGCTGCTGTGGTCGCCCTATCGGCGCGCGGCTGACGGGCGCACGCGTCCCGCCTGATCGGGGGCGCTACGCGCGGACATACCGGGGACATAAAAAAGCCCGATGCGCCGAGGGCGCACCGGGCACGTCGTGATGCCGTTGTTATTCGGCTTCGTCTTCAGTTTCGGCCGCCACCGAGGCCTCGATGGTCTCGACCTGCAGCGCCTCGTCGTCGGTGATATCGGCCTGCGTATAGAGCAGCTTGCGATAGTTCTTGGCCGAGTAGAGTCGATCCTGATCGTCGAAGTGATCGGAGCTTGGATCGTCCGACTGGCCGTAGCTGATCAGCCCGTAACCCTGCGGGCCTTCGTCGGTGAAGCTCAGGCCGAAGTGCCAACTGGTGCCGTAGGCAATCCGCCAGCCTTCGTTGTCGGTGCTCGACAGGCTGCCCGTGTTCGGGATGGTGCCGGCGGGCGCGACGCGCGGATAGCGGGTGCCGTCCTCCACGCGACCCGTATCCGGACGCACGATGTTGAAGCCGCCTTCCAGGTTCTGATTGCCGTGCCATTCGATCGGGCTGCCGGACGGCGCCGGCGTGCCGCCGGGCGGGGTGCCGGCCGACTGCTGCTGGCGTTGCACATCGCCCAGACGCGCGTCGTAGGCGATGTTCACCTGGTCCAGTCGGTTCAGGCCGCGAGCCAGCGAGGCCAGCATCGGATCCTGGGCAACATCGGCCCGCGCGTCGTTCGGCGTGCTCGGCGTGGTTTCCGGGTTGGCCGGGTCGAACGCCACCGAGAACTCGCTCGGGAAGGCCGGGTCGTAGTCGCCGATGAATACACGGAAAACGTGGGCACCCCGGCTGTCCACGTCGTATACGCCGTCCCAGTTGGCCAGTGCGGCGCAGCCCTCGGCCACGGAACGGCTGCTGCTGCTGTCATCGGTAGCAATCGGCGTGGTGCCGGCCGCGTCACACCGGGTCAGCAGTTCCTCGAGCAGCGTCTCGGCGTAGTAGGCGCGGTTGGAATAGAGTGCCTTGATGATCTCCTCGCCGGTGAACTTGCCGTCGCTGCCGGCCGGCGCCACCGTGGACAGGCCGGTATCGGTCGGGTTCTCCAGCATCGCCAGACCCATACGGGTACGCGGCGAGAGCATGCTTTCGGTCGGCCCGAAGAGCGGCGAGAACCCGGTCAGGAAGGCGTCCGGGTTGGTCGCCCAGTAGCTGTCGTTCGAGTTCTGGACATAATCGCGGCGTTCGAGCTTGGGCATGCCGTCATAGGCCATACGCCCGCCGCAATCGCCCTCGACCCAGTCGTTCAACCCGCGGCTGCCGTCGAGAAGCGTCACACCGTTGGCGAACAGGCCGCCGACCACCGGGTTCGTGTTCGCCCGTGCCTGGAACGCCTGCAGCGCGCCGCCGGACAGGTTGGGTACCGACGTGCCGTCGATATAGAAGGTCTGGCCGGAATCGTCGGCGTACATCGTGTTGACCCAGAGCACGCTGCCGCAGCTTTCGAACGGCTGCTGGAACTGGTCCACGTTGCGCGCGCGGCCCATGTTCAGCCACTGCTCCACGACCAGACGCGCGGTATCGGTATTGGCATCGCGATAGGTGAACGCCGTGGGACGACCGGCGAAGGCATTGCCCCACGCCGGAAGATTGCCGTTGATGACGTTGCCGGCCAGCATCGGCCCGTGTTCCGAGTAGTAGAAATCACGCTCGAAGGTCGCCGTCTGGCCGCCGCCGACATTGACCTGGATGGAAATCGTCTTTTGCGTGATGGGCTTTTCTTCGCCGTCCTTGATATAGGTCAGGTTGTCGCCGGACTTCAGCGTGAGGTCGTAGAGCGTGAAATGCTGGGCCGTGGACACGGTATGCGTCCAGGCGATGTTTTCGTTGAAGCCGATCAGCGGAATCACGACGCCGATCAGGCCGGCGCCATTGACGTCGTACACGCCGGGCACCGTGATCTGCATCTGATAGAGCCGGCGGTTACCGGTATACGGAAAGTGCGGGTTGGCCAGCAGGGCGCCCTTGCCGTTCTCGGTCAGCTCCGAGCCAATGCCCTAGCCGTTGCTGCCCATGCCGCGGTCGTTGTAATTGGTCTTGAGCCCGAGTGCTTGCGGAGTGAGACGTGCGACGCTGGCCGCCAGCCGGTTTGCCTCGGAGGGATTGGCGCTCGCGCTCGCTGCCGGCATGGCCATCGTGGGCGCTGGACTCGTGCCGGGCGGTACCGCAGCAAAAAGAGGCCCCTGAACGAAGTTGTCGCCGCTCGCGTAGAGCGCGACCAGCTGATAGTAGGCATAGACGTCTTCGGCGCTGATCGGTCGTACCCAGGGCGCCTGGTTGCACTTGGCGGGCAGATCCGCCGGCGCGGTCTCGTCGACGTACTTGTTGTAGCCGGCGGCGAAGCCGCGAAGCATGGCCTGCGAAGGCGCCGAGAGTTCATCGAACTCGGCCTGCGCTTTTTCGAGCAGGCCGAGCGCCTTGTAACTGAAATCCGTGACGATGTTGATGCCGACGGGCAGCGCGGCGGCGACGTCCGGGCCCGGGCCGTAGAACATGGCCCGCTCGCCGCGCGCACGGATGATCGAGTCGGCGATCAGGCAGACATTGTCGCGTGCCTGCACATAGCCGGAGCCGAACGCCGCGGATTCGAGGTTGTCGGCGGTGATATGCGGCACGCCGCCGGTCGTGGTCTGAATACGCGCACTCAGCGCGCCGTCCGGTGCATTGATCTGGCTGTCGCTCAGCGCCGGCAGGCCGTTGCCGCTGCCACCGCCCGAGTCGCTGTCGCTATCCGATGAGCAGCCGATCAGGCCGGCCGACAGACACAGCGAAATGCCGGCCACCAGCACCGGCCGCTTCCAGTGGATTGTTTTCATTTTCTCCCCCGTTATACGTCCAGAGTTGGACGGCTCGATATTAGCCAAGCCGAAGGGGATTTGCACGCGCCATGCATCGGTAGGTCGATACGACGCTTTGCGGGCCAAAACATGCCGTTAGCGCGTGGGACACGTGCCGCCGCAACTATATTTGCGCGCGTTTGCATCCATGATCGCGTCGCGGCGTTATAGTATTTACATGAACAAAAAAATCGTCGTTATCGCAATCTGTGGCGCGCTGCTGAGCGCCTGTGCCAGCGGTCCGGCCTACCGGGCGGCCGTGGAGCCGGACGACTACGGTTATCGCGATACCCTGCTCACGTCGGATCGTTACCGGGTGAGCTTCGCCGGTGATTACGGCATGGCCCGGGAGACGGTCGAGAATTTCGCGCTGTTTCGCGCCGCCGACCTTGCCGTGAACCGGGGTGCCGAGCGATTTCGCATCAACTCACGCGAGACATCGCCGGTGACCAGCTACTCCGGCGGTGGGCCGAGCACGAGCATCGGCTATGGCTGGGGCTATCCGTTCTGGGGCACCAGCGTCGGCTATTCCACCGGCGGCGCGAGCCGCACGCGCTACGAGACGGTGCTCGAGATCCAGGTCGGTGACGACGTGCCCGAGCAGGGGCAAGATGTCTACAACGCGACCGAACTCAAGCGCAATCTTTCGGCGTCGGTCGCGGCCGACGGTGGCTAGCCCGTAGCCGTCTGTCGCGCCTGCCTCGCCTGCCTCGCCTGCGAGGCGGGTCGTGCTGGAGGATATTGGCCAGGGTGTCGAACGGGGTTGCGGACATAGGATCGTCACACGCCGACGGTCCGCTGACCGGATCGTACTCGGTGGCATGGCGACCGCGCGTATGCGCTCAGTAGCGGCGTCCAGATCGTCCACCTCGATAGAAGGACCCGGTGCCGGCGTGTGTTCGAGCCGCTTAAGCTCGCCACGCTGACCTGTACCCGCGCCTGATCGTCGTCTTAGTAGGTGGTGCGCAGCCCGCCGTCATCGATCAGCGTTTCCAGACCCGGGATGTCGCGATAGAAACGATCCGCTGTCACCGGCGTAGGCGTACGGATATTCGCGGCAATGCGTTGGCCTTCATGGGCGTGGCTCCGGGGGTAGGGTATGCCGAACCTGAACCGAGAGCGTGATCAACGCAGCTGGAAACGTACCGGCACGGTCAACGCCAATCGCTGCATGGAGACACTGTCGGGCAGCGCGGGCATGGGGTTGGCCTTGCGGATCATGTCGCGCACCGCTTCATCGAGCAGTTCGTGGCCGGAGCTTTCACGAATTTCCCAGTTCAGCACGCGGCCATTGCGGTCCATGACGAAATACAGCAGGACCGTGCCTTCCTGACGCAGGCGGCGGGCGCGGCGTGGATAGTCCTTGTAGCGCTGCAGCCAGGCGCTGAGCTCGCTCTGGTAGTCCGGCGGTGTGTCCGACACGTTGCCCGTGGTGCCCTGTTGCGTGCGTTGCGCGGTCTGTGCCGCCTGCGCCGGGGCGTTGTCCTGATCTTGACCGCCCGCCGGCTCGGCGCTTTGCGAGCGCTGTGCGCTGCGCGTGGGCTCGGGCGGCGCGGGTTCGCGTTTGGGCTGAGCACGCGGCTCCGGTTTCGGCTCCGGTCTGGGCGTCGGCTTCGGTTCGGGCTCTGGCTGTGGTTCGGGTTCGGGTTCCGGCTCGGGCTCCGGCGCTGGTTCCGGTTCCGGTACCGGCGTTGGTTCAGGCTCGGGTTCCGGCGTCGGCTCAGGTTCGGGCTGCGGCTCGGGTTCGGGTTCCGGCTCTGGCTCTGGCTCTGGCTCGGGTTCCGGCTCGGGTGGCGGTGCTTCCTCTTCCGGGGGCTCGTCTTTCTCCGCCGGTGCGTCGGCGGCGACCTGCTCGGGTTTCGGTTCGCCCTGTTCCGGCGCGAGCGCGATACGGACACCGCTGGCGCCGCTCTGGGTGGACGACAGGGTGTCCTCCACCTGGAAGCGGATCAGCAGAGCCGCATGGGCGACGAGGGCGATCGCGAGCACGACCAGCCAGTGGCGCAGACCGATATGTTTCATGGGTCCTGGTGACGTGTCAGTAGATCCACCTCGCTGATGCCCGCACGTCGAAGCGCGGTGAACAGGCCAGTGAGCGACTCGGCCTTGATGCCGCCGTCGGCCCGGATCTGCAACGGCTTGTCGTCGGGCCAGTCGGCGAGCGCGTCGGCCAGGCCATCACGCTCGATCGGTTCACCGGCAAAGGCGAGCCGGCCGTCGGCGGCCACGGCAAGAACCTGGCGCTGAAGCTGGGCCGCCTTCTGTGTTTCGGCCGTGTCCGGCGCGGTCAGTTCGAACGGGGGATTCTGCGCCAGCACGCCCGCCAGCATGAAAAAGATCAACAACAGAAAAACGATGTTGATCAGCGGCAGCACGTTCTCCTCGGTCGAGCGAGGCCGTTTTGGTGGCGGCACGATCATGGCCTGGAACCGTTCGATCCGGTGGCCAGCGACATCGGCGCGACGCCCGCGCCCGAAAGCGCGTCAAGCGCGCCGACGGTCACATCCAGCGTGGCCTGGGCGTCGGGCTGCACGATCACGGCCGAAATTTCGTCGTTGTCGCGTGCTCTGTTCAACCGGCGCGCCAGTTCGCGCGGGCTGTCATAGCGGCGACCCTCGTAGTTCAGGCCGCCCTCGGCATCGACGCGCACCACGGCCGGCGGCGTTTCGCTGGCGGGTGCTTCGGTGGTGCCGGTCGCCAGCGTGATCGGGCGCCAGTCGGTGAAGCTCGTCGCCAGCATGAAGAACACCAGCAGAATGAACACCACGTCGATCAGCGGCGTGAGGCTGATCGTGTGCTTGCGTCGTTCGAAGGTCTCGATATGCATGTCGGGCGTCGATCGGCGGACGGGTCGACCAATCTCTAGGCGTGCGCTGCCGACGTTCTGGGCGTGCCCGCATGCTGAGCGTTATCCGCCGGCGCCTGGCTGGACAGCCCTGCAGCCTCGTGACGGGTGAAAAAGCGGGTGAGCGCGTCCTGCATGTCTTCGTGCAGGCGCTCGACCACGCGTTCACACCAGTTCAGTGCGACCACGGCCGGAATCGCCACGACCAGGCCTACGGCCGTGGTGAGCAACGCTTCCCAGATACCGTTGGACAATACCGAGGGGTCGACCTGGCTGCCGGCGTTGGCCAGCTGCTGGAAGGCCGTGATCATGCCCATGACGGTACCGAGCAGGCCCAGCAGCGGCGCCAGCGAGCCGATCACCTCGAGCGGGCGGAAATAGCTGCGCATCTGGCTCAGGTGCCGGGCGCCGACGCGGGCCGCTTCTTCGCGCACGATGTTCACGCTGGCGCCGGAGGAAACACCGCGCATGGCCACGGCCAGGGCGTCGGCGATGGGGTTGCGTTCGTCGGCGAGCGCGGCGATGGCGCCGTCGCGGTCGCCCGAGCGCCACTGATCCAGCGCCGGCGTGATGAAGCTGCGCTTGCCGACCCGGGCGCTGGCGTACTGCCAGCACTTGAGCAGCACGATGGCCAGGCCGACCACCGACATCGCGACGAGCACGGCGACGACCGGGCCGCCCAGTCGCAACAGGTCGAACAGACCGGCGAAATCGAAGACCGCGGAACTCTCTGGTGTCATTGCAGCTTTCCCAACTGAGTGGCGTGGCGCGCAGCGCGCGACAACGCCCGGTAGTATGAATCAAACCGCATCTAGATGCGAACGATTATTATTAACGGCCGCCGTTGTGCCGTAGCCCGCGCACTTTGAATCGGCCGGCGCTCCAGGCCGTGTCGGCACTGCAACATGCGCCTTTCGTCTTATGCAGACAGGCTTTTTAAGTGCGTATGCTGATTCCCAAGTTGCAATCGATGCATTTGGAGATTTTATGGCTGACAACAAGATCGAATCGGTGTTGCGGGAGGATCGACAGTTCGATCCACCGCAGGCGTTTGTCGAGAGCGCGACGCTCAAGCCCGCCGACGTCGACGCACTGCACAAGGCAGCCGCGGACGACCACGAGGGCTTCTGGGCCGAACAGGCACGCGAGAAGATCGATTGGCACAAGCCATTCACGCAGGTTCTGGATGAGTCTGACGCCCCGTTCTTCAAATGGTTCGCCGACGGCGAACTGAACGTCTCCTACAACTGCCTCGACCGGCACCTGGATACCAAGGGCGACAAGACCGCGATCATCTTCGAAGGTGACGACGGCGAGGTCGAGCACATCAGCTACCGCGAGCTGCATGCGCGTGTATGCCGCTTTGCCAACGCGCTCAAGTCCAAGGGGCTGGGCAAGGGCGATCGTGCAGTCATCTATCTGCCCAACATCCCGCAGGCCGCGGTCGCGATGCTGGCCTGCGCGCGTATCGGCGCGATCCATTCCGTGGTGTTCGGCGGCTTCTCGGCGGTGTCGCTGCGTGATCGTATCGACGATGCCGAGGCGAAGATGCTGATTACCGCCGACGGCAACTATCGCGGCGGCAAGCTGATCCCGCTCAAGGAAACCGCCGACAAGGCGCTCTCCGAAGGCTGCAAGACGATCGAAACCGTCATGGTCTACAAGCGTTCGGGCGCCGACGTGACCATGGCTGACGGTCGCGATGTCTGGTGGCATGACGCCGTCGACGGCGAATCCGACCAGTGCGAGCCGGAATGGGTGGACGCGGAGCATCCGCTGTTCATCCTTTATACCTCCGGCTCGACCGGCAAACCCAAGGGCATCCAGCATTCCTCCGGCGGTTACCTGCTGGGCGCGATCTGCACCTGCCGCTGGGTGTTCGACTACGGTGACGACGACGTGTTCTGGTGCACGGCCGATGTCGGCTGGGTCACCGGCCATACCTACATCACCTATGGTCCGACCGCCTGTGGCGGTACCCAGGTGATGTTCGAAGGCGTGCCGACCTACCCGGAGCCCGATCGCTTCTGGAAGATGGTCGATACCCATCAGGTCACCGTCTTCTACACCGCGCCGACCGCCATTCGGGCGCTGATGAAGCACGGCGACGAATACCCGCAGCGCCATGCGCTGGACAGCCTGCGCGTGCTCGGCACGGTCGGTGAGCCGATCAACCCGGAAGCCTGGATGTGGTATCGCGAGGTCATCGGCCAGGAGCGCTGCCCGATCGTGGATACGTGGTGGCAGACCGAAACCGGCGGCCACATGATCACGCCGATCGCGTCCGCCACACCCACGAAGCCGGGCTCCGTGGCGCACCCGCTGCCCGGCATCGCGGCCGATATTCTCGACGAGTCCGGCGATCGGGTCACCGATGCCAATGCCGGCGGCATTCTGGTGGTCACCAAGCCGTGGCCGTACATGCTGCGCACCATCTGGGGTGATCCGGACCGCTACAAGGAAACATACTTCGGCATGTTCGACGCGCATACCTATGTGGCCGGCGACTCGGCCCAGCGCGACGAACAGGGCAATTTCCGCATTCTCGGTCGTATCGACGACGTGGTGAATATTTCCGGCCACCGCATGGGCACCATGGAGGTGGAATCCGCGCTGGTGTCGCACAAGGCCGTGGCCGAAGCCGCGGTGGTGAGCCGTCCGCACGAGATCAAGGGCGAATGCATCGTGGCCTTCGTGATTCTCAAGAACGACGACGGCAGCGACGAGCTGGCTGGTGAACTGCGCGACTGGGTCTCCGAACAGCTGGGCGCGATCGCCAAGCCGGAAGAGATCCGTTTCGCGGACGGTCTGCCCAAGACCCGCTCCGGCAAGATCATGCGTCGCCTGCTGCGTACCGTGGCGCGCGACGAGGAGATCACCTCGGACGTGTCCACGCTCGAGAACCCGCAGATCATCGACCAGCTGCAGGCCAAGGGCAGCTAGCGTCGAGGCGATCCGCAGCGGCGGCGCCACCCGGCGCTGCCGCCCAAGATCACAGGGGGTGGCCGGCCCGGTGTTGCGCATTGCGCACGCCGGCGCCGGCCTTTTTTTATGCGCGCCGGTGCCCGGCATGTGAGGCCCGTCGGCCTGTGCGTTGTCCTGCCCGTGGCGATTTTTCGTAACATGGCGGGCCTCATGCCGCCTCGCGGCCATCGACTCTGCATCCCAGGAGTACTCGCAAGTGAAGGACAACATCGTCATCGCCGCCGCCGGGCGTACCGCCATCGGCCGTTTCGGCGGCACCCTGGCCGGCATCCCCGCGACCGAACTCGGCGCCCACGCCATCCGCGCGCTGCTGGCGCGTCACGACATTCCGGTCGATGCGGTCGATGAAGTGATCATGGGCCAGGTGCTCGCGGCCGGTGCCGGTCAGAACCCGGCCCGCCAGGCCTCGATCCGGGCCGGACTCGGCGATGCCACGCCGGCGATGACCATCAACAAGGTCTGCGGCAGCGGTTTGAAAGCGGTGATGCTGGCTGCCCAGGCCGTCGCCATGGGCGATGCCGAGCTGATCGTGGCCGGCGGGCAGGAGAACATGAGTTCGGCACCGCATGTGCTGCCGAACTCGCGTAACGGCAAGCGCATGGGCGACTGGGAACTGGTCGACACCATGATTCGCGATGGCCTCTGGGACGCCTTCAACGGCTATCACATGGGCCAGACCGCCGAGAACGTGGCCGACAAATACCGCGTCTCGCGCGAAGAGCAGGACGAATTCGCCGCGCGTTCGCAGCAGCTGGCCGAGGAAGCGCTCAAGCACGGGCGTTTCGAGGACGAAGTGCTGCCGATCGAGGTGCCGCAGAAGAAGGGCGATGCCATCCAGTTCGCGCGCGACGAGGGCCCGCGGCCGGGCGTGACCGCCGAAGGTCTGAGCGGCCTCAAGCCGGCCTTTGCGCGTAACGGCACGGTCACGGCCGGCAATGCCTCGGGCCTCAACGACGGCGCCGCGGCGGTAGTCGTCACCACGCGCAAGAAGTGCGAAGCGCTGGGCCTCACGCCGCTGGCATCCATCGCCGGCTATGCCAATGCCGGTGTCGATCCCGCACTGATGGGTATCGCGCCGGTGTCGGCCACCCAGCGTTGTCTCAAGCGTGTCGGTTGGGACGTGGCCGATTTCGACCTGATCGAAGCCAACGAGGCGTTTGCCGCCCAGTCCGTGGCCGTCGGCCGTCAGCTGGAATGGGATCTCGCCAAGGTCAACGTCAACGGCGGCGCGATCGCCTTGGGGCACCCCATTGGTGCATCGGGCTGTCGCGTGCTGGTGACGCTGATCCACGAAATGATGCGTCGCGATGTGCAAAAGGGCCTGGCGACGCTGTGTATCGGCGGCGGACAGGGTGTCGCGCTCGCGCTGGAGCGCTGATTCGGCGTAGAGGTGGAAAAATCGGTTCGCCCTAAATAATTGTTATCGCAATTATTTAGGGCCGCCGACAGGCGTGGCTGCCGGCCGCGAGCGCATGGATCGCTGATTCTGGCCCTGCTTTTGCATCAACGCAGGCGTACAGCGATCCTTGCGCCGTGTTGTTCTCCTCCAATACGTCTGCGCCCAAGTTTTTCTGCTTAGTCGCTGTGCAATCGCGGCTTCCGGCCGGTGCGTCGCGCCGGCCGGTTTTCTTTCTTGAAGTCGGGATGACGCGCTAGTTCTGCCAGGACAAAGTCGGTGGCTGCTCACCCGGCGCATCGATGAGCCGGCGTGTGAGCAGACTGCCGTTGGCCACATGCAAATCGATCAAGGCCTGCCGATAGGCGATGAAGGCATTGATCCGGTCCAGCCGCGCGCTCAGAAGATCACGTTGCGCCTGGGCCACCAGCAGGCCGGTCGAGCGGCCGACATCGAAGCGCGCCTGTTCGGCGTCCAGCGTTTCTTGCTGCAGGCGCACGGTCGCCGCGGTGGCTTCGATCTGGGCGGCGGCGCGCTCGGCCTCGATCACCGCATAGCGGACCTCCGCATCGATCACCCGTTCCAGGTTGTCCAGGCTGGCCTCGGCCTGGCGCACGCCCGCCCGTGCGCCGCGATCGAGCGCGCGGCCTGCGCGATTGCCGAGCGGATATTCGAATTCCAGCGCGCCGGACAGGTCGTAGGTGTCGCCGCCGTCGAGTTCGTCGTAGGCACCGCCGTAATTGCGGGCGAAGCCCGTCTGGCCGAGCGTGACGAACAGATCGAGGCGTGGCAGCAGCCCGTTACGGGTCGCCACCACTTCCAGTTCGTTGCGGGCCACGTCGAGCCGCGCCTGATTGAGTTCCGGCCGGCGCCGCTCGGCAAGCGCAACGTAGTCGGCCGGCGCATCCAGCGGCGCCGCGTCGGTCACCACGTCGGTGGTTGGCGTCAGCGCGCGCTGATAGCGGATTTCGCCGGGAATGCTGATCAGCTGGAGCAGGCGAATGCGCAGGCGTTCGGCCTCCGCGCGGCCGTCGATGAGGTCCTGTTGCCGGCGCGCGGCCTCGGCGGCAAACGCGGCCTGTTCGACCCGTGCCACCGTGCCGGCCTCGATGCGCAGGCGTGCTTCGCGCGACTGCTGCTCGGCTACCGCCAGCGCGTTCTGCAGGATATCGATCCGCCGGCGCGCGCCGAGATAATCCCAGTAGGTGGTCTCCACATCCGCGACCAGTGCGGTGACGAAACCACGCAGCTCGTAGGCCGAGGCCAGCGTGTCGGTACGCGCCTGACGCAGGGCAACGAGGTTGCTGCGGATGCCGAAACCCCGCAACAGCGCCTGGGTGAGCGTAAGCCCCAGACGCGTGCCGGCCTGTTGCGGCGAACGGTTGGATGTGGACAAGTCCTGTTCGAGGCTGAGTTCCAGTTCGGTGCCGGTGGGCAGGGTCTGACGCACGCCCACGCGCGCGAGTTCGTCGTCGCTGCGCACGTCGAAGTTCTGCTGGATATCCTCCGACACCCGCTGGGCGACCTCGCGCGAGGTCTCGACGCGCGCGAAAACGCTCGGGTCGAACACGGCCCGCTCGACCGCGGCGAACGTGCCCGTGATCAACGGCTGCAGGCGCTGGGCCGTCAACGAGGGGTTGTGTTCGAGCGCGAGCGCCACGGCCTGCTCGACGCTCAGATCCAGCGAATTGCGGCCGCCCGTGCGGGCCCGGCTCGCCATATCGGCCATATCGGCCATATCGGCGAGATCCGGGCTGGCCGCGGCCTGGTTTTCTGCAGGCGCCGGGCGGGTTTGCGCCGTCGGCTCGCCCGGCAGCGGCTTCTCCGGCCAGACGAGCGTCTGCGGGTTCAGCACCGCGAGTGCGGGCGGGGCCGCGACGGCGAGCAGTACCGCGACCAGCGCTTGTCGATGAACACGCATCAGGCGGCGCTCGCCCGGCGGGCCGGCCATGCGCGATGCACGCCGGTATAGACCACCGGAATCACCACCAGGGTGATCAGCGTGGCCGTGGTCATGCCACCGACCACGGCGCGTGCCAGCGGCGCCTGCGACTCCGAGCCTTCGCCGGCGCCGATTGCCAGCGGCACGAGGGCGAACACGGTCGTTGCCGCGGTCATGAGGATCGGGCGCAGGCGTCGACGCCCGGCTTCGCGTACGGCCGCCGTGGCATCCATGCCCTCGCGCTGCAGCAGGTTCGCCTGATCGACGATGAGAATGGCGTTGTTGACCACGATGCCGATCAGCATCAGACAGCCGAGCATCGATTGCGAGTTGAGCGTGGTATTCGTGAGCATGAGCATGGCGACCACGCCAATCAGCGCCAGCGGCACCGTGACCATCACGATCAGCGGGTCGACGAGCGATTCGTACAGACAGGCCATGACCATATAGACCAGCAGCAGGGCGAGGGCGACGTTCACGCCGATTTCGCGAAACGCGGCGACCTGGGCCTCGTATTCGCCGACCAGTTGCAGATCGTAGTTGGCCGGGATGGCGATCTCGTCGAGCGCGACCTGCACATCGGCCACCACCGAACCCAGATCCCGGCCGGCGATGTTGGCATCCACACTCACGATACGCTGCTGGTTGCGCCGATCGATTTCGACCGGGCCCTCGGAGGCCACCACCCGGGCCACGTCATCGAGCTTGACCCGCGTACCGTTCACCCCCGGCACCGGCAGGTCCAGAATCTGGTTGGCGCTGACCTGCATCGGGTTGGCCAGCTGGACGCGCACCCGGACCTCGTCGCCGTCGTCGAGAAAGTAACCCGCGTTGGTACCCGCGATCGCGGTTTCGACGGTCTGGCCGATGGCCGCAACCGTCACGCCGAGGTCGGCCGCCGCGCTGCGGTCGATGACGATCTCGCGCTGCGGCGCGGCGCCTTCGCGCGAGGCGCGCAGATCGGTGATGCCCGGAATCGACAGGATGTGTTCCTGCACGCGGGCGACCAGGTCCTGCAGTACGTCGAAATCGTAGCCGCGCACTTCGATTTCCAGGCTGCCGCCGTCGCTGCCGATATCCAGCATGCGAAAGAAAAACGGCTGACGAATGCCCACGCGCACGTCGGTATCCGCCAGCTTGCCGATAGCGCCGCGCAGATCGGCCGCCACCTGCTGGCTGGTTCGGCTGCGTGCCGATGCCGACGGCAGCTCGATGCGGATATCGGCCTCGGCGCCGCCGTCGGCGCGATAGCCGCCGGACCCCACGCTGGTCACCACCGAAACGGCCTCGGGCACCACGCGGCGTACGATCGCCTCGGCTTTTCGTGTCTGCGCGTCGAGCAGGCCCAGCCGGGTGCCGGCGGGCATCTGCAGGCTCACGCGGACTTCGCCTTCGTCGGTGGCGGGCATGAATTCGCTGCCCAGCTGGGTAAAGCCGATCAGCGCCGCCAGGGTGGCGACCACGGCCGCGCCGACCACGCGCCGCGGCGCGGCCAGGGCGCCTTCGAGCAGGCGCCGGTAGGCGCTGTCCATGCGTGCATACAGCTGGCTGCCGGTGCTCGCGACCCGTTGCATGGCCACCCGCTGCGGCGCGCGCCGGGCGCCCACGAAGCGGGCGGTGAGCATGGGCATGACGGTGAGTGCGACGATCAGCGAACAGGTCAGCGCCAGCGCGACCACGATCGCCAGTTCGCGGAACAGCTGGCCGGCGAGTTCGCGGGCGAACAGCATGGGAATGAAGATCGCCAGGGTGGTCAGCGTGCTGGCCACGATCGGCCCGATGATCTCGTTGCTGCCCGCCACCGCGGCCACGTGCGCGGACTCGCCCAGTTCGGCGCGCCGGCGCTGGATGTTTTCGAGTACCACGATGGCCGAATCCACCATCATGCCGACGCCGAGGGCGAGGCCGCCGAGCGTCATCAGGTTGATGGTGTAGCCGAAGCCGTACATGAGCGCGAAGGTCGCGATCAGCGACACCGGGATCGCCACCGACACGGCCACGGCCGCCCGCAGGTGGCCGAGAAACACCAGTAACACCACGAAGGCCAGCACGCTGCCGTAGACCAGCGCCCGCGAGACGTTGGCGATCGAGCGGTTGATGTAGTCCGCGGTATTGAAGAAGGGCGTGATCCGCACCTGCGGGAATTCGCGGTTGAGGCGTTCGACCTCACGCGTGATGCGTTCGGCGACCTCCACCGTGTTCGCGCCCGACTGCTTGCGTACTCCCATGCGCACGCCGCGTTCGCCGTTGATGCGGATCAGGCGGGTCTCGCGTTGCTGGGTGTCGCGCACCTGCGCAATGTCGCCGAGCGTGATCGGCGTGCCTTCGCGCACGAGCACGACCGCACGGCGCAGGTCGTCGAGATTCTTGAACCGGCCGGGCGTACGCAGCGCCAGCTCCTGGTTGCCGATCTCGATCGAGCCGGCGGGCAGGTTGCGGTTCGCGGCATCTAGCGTGTCGCGGATATCGGTGAGCGACAGGCCCAGGGCGCGTACGCGGTCGATATCCAGATTGACCTGGATCTCGCGCTCGGGCTCACCCCAGACCTCGACCGCGGCCACGCCCGGAATCTGCTGCAGGCGATAGGAGAGCTGGTTGTCGATCAGCCGGCGCAGCTCGATCGGGTCGATGCCGCTGGCCAGACCCAGCCCCATGACCGGCAGATCGGAGGTATCGAACTTGCGGATACGCGGGCGGCCGGCGTCGTCGGGCAGTTCGTCGAGTTCCGAGAACAGGCGATCGCGCACGTCGTTGGCGGCGGCATCGATATCGGTGCCCCAGCCGAAGCGCAGGGTCACATCGGCGGTGCCTTCCACCGAGGTCGACTCCATGTCCTCGAGTCCGGGCGTGGCGCCCACGGCCTGTTCCACACGCCGGGTGACCAGTTCCTCCATGGTTTCCGGGCTTGCGTTCTCGTAGTCGACCGAGACCGTGAGCGTCGGCGTTTCGATGTTGGGCAACAGATCGACCGGCAGGCGGCTCAGGGCCACCCCGCCCAGCAGCAGGGCGATGGCCATGACCATCGAGGTCGCGACCGGCCGCGCGACCGAAAACGCCGGCAAGGTCCTCATGCGTCGCCGGGCGCGTCGGCCGTGCTATCCGCGCTGGCATCCAGCGCCACGCCGATGCCGTCCTCGAGCTGGGCCTGGCCGAGCGTGACCACCGGGCCGTCGAGCGTGGCCGGGGCGCGCAGCGCGATCCGGTCATCCTGGGTGAAGGCGACGTCGACCGGCACGAACCGCGCCGTGGTATGGGCCGTGTCGACGACGAACACGCCGTCGCGTCCGTCGCGGCGTACCAGCGCGGCACGCGGGACGACGAGTGCGCCGTCGAGCCGATCGGCCACGAGGCCGACCTGCACGAACATCCCGGGGGCGAGACGGCCCGACGTGTTGGGCACGCTCAGTTCGACACGCGCGCGCCGGGTTTCCGGATCGAAGACGGGCGCGATGCGGGTGATTTCGGCGTCGTAGCTCGCGCTTGCCGCACCCGCGATGCGCAGGCGCGCGCGCTGGCCGGCCGCCAGAAGCGGGTAGACCGCCTCGGGCACCTGGATCACGGCGGTCAGCGGGCGTACCGACACGATGCGCAGCAGCGGCGTGTTGGCGGCCACCGTGTCGCCGGGTTCGACCATGCGCTCGCCAACCCGGCGGCGGCTGTCGGCTTCCGGCCAGTTGGCGCGAATTTCGGTATAGCCGAGACGAATCCGCGCGGTTTCCACCTGCGCTTTCGCCTCGGCGATCGAGGCCCGCGCGACGGACCGGGCGGCATCGGCGTTGGCCGCTTCGGCCTCGGCGGCATCCAGTTCCGCGGTGGCGGCAATGCCCTTGGCGTTGAGCGCGCGGACGCGCTCGCGGGTGCGACCGGCCGTGCGGGCGTCGCTGCGGGCCTGCTCGTACTGCGCTTGGGCGACCTGCAGCCGCGCCTCGGCCTCGGCCAGCGCCTGGCGATATTCCTGGTCGTCGAGAGTGACCAGCGTATCGCCGCTGGCCACGGCATCGCCGATATCCACCGCCACCGATTCGATCCGCCCGGCGATCTTGGGGGCGACGGTGAGCTGCGCGCTGGGCTCGAGGCTGCCCGAGTATTCGCGAATATCTTCGACATCCGCCTGCTGTGCCGGGCTGGTTTCGACCGCGACCCGGCCGGCCGGCGTTTCGGTGCCGAGGCCGGTTTCGGTCGGCATGCCGTAGACCGTGATCACGAGCAGTGCGATCACGATGCATGCGCCCGCGGCCAGCAGCGCGCCGCGGCGCGTCATGCGCCGGGTTCCGCGGTCAGGGCCACAGGCGGCATCCAGTGTTTCATCGACACAGTATCGTGCAGAACGGGCGGCGCGCTGCAGCGTTGCGCGGCGCGATATTTATCCGGTAAAACAAGTGCAGCGTGTTTCAACGTGCGGTCATCAGGCCGTGTCATGCTGGCTTCTGCAGCGAAACGAGACGAAGCGCGAAACAGGAGTGAACGGTTCGTGATGACGATTCCACGCATACTAAAGCTCGATGCGGGCGGTTTGCCCGTGGAATGGGTGGACTGGCGCGAGGCGGTCAGTCTTTATTTCACGGACAAGATTGCATGGGAAGCCGGCACCGAGAAAATCCGGCTGCGCGGCGGGCGTTCCCGCGATACCGGTATTCGCAGCCATCTGGAGATCGATTCCATCATCGCGGTACGCGATCGTTCGCATCGATTTGCCCGTAACCTGGTGCCGGCGTTGACGCGGCGCGAACTGTTCCATCGCGACGGCGGCCTGTGTCTGTATTGCGGTACCCGCCTGAGCTTTTCGCAGATGCAGATCGAGCATGTCGTGCCGCGCTCCAAGGGCGGCGAACATGCCTGGACCAACGTCGTGTCCACCTGCGAAGGCTGCAACCGGTTCAAGGACGACCGCACCCCGGAACAGGCCGGCATGAGCCTGCTCGCCTTGCCTTACGAGCCCAACCTTGCGGAATGGCTGATCCTGGCCAACCGGCGCATCCTCGCCGACCAGCAGGCCTTTCTGGAACGGCTCGCGCCCAAGCGCAAGGCGCGCTTCGACGGCTGATTCGCGGCAGAACAAGTCCGCTATAAGCTATGACGATTGAGATGCCGGCGGGCGCGCCGTGTCCGAATATGCGTGCGCGGCCCATATCTGCTCGCCTAATTCACTTGGCCTCACGCGAAGCCGCAAAGACGCGAAGACAAACACGTTCTTGATCTTTGCGCCTTGGCGCCTTTGCGTGAGCCATCGCGCTGCGGCGTGGGGGCTGCCACAACGGCAGACTACCTGGACACCGTCGAAAACACTTTCTTCACGATCGCGGAGCCGGTCTGTGCGGGGTTGGCACGGATCTTTTGCTCCTGCTGGCCGATCACGGCAAACAGGCCGTCCAGCGCCTGCTGGGTGACATAGTCGTTGACGTCGAGATTCATGCCCGGCACGAACTGCAGCATGGGCTTGGCCTTGGAGGTCAGCGACTCGTAGCGCGATACCGCCTGCGACTGGGCCGTGGTATTCGCGATGATCGGCTCGAACTTCGCCGCTAGGTCGTCGCCGGCCTTGTCGCGCAGGTATTCCGTGGCCGCGGTGTTCGAGCCCTGCAGGATGTCGTAGGCATCGGCCACGCTCATGTTGTTGATCGTCTCCCGCACGATCGGCCCCGCTTCGGCGGTCGCCTGCTCGGCGGCGCGATTCATCGACAGCTGGAAGCTGTCCATCTGATTGCCGAAACCGGCGCCGCGCAGCATGGTCGAGGTCTTGTCCATCCAGCCGGGCAACGGAATACGGCGGGCGGCATCGCCCCAGAAGCCGTCGGTCTGGCCGAGCTGGGTGACCGCGGCCGATGCGCCGTCGGCCAGCGCGGCACGCAGGCCGGACACGACCTCGCTCTCGGGCAACTGCTGCGCGCTGCTGTTGCCGTTGGCGCCGTCCATGCTGCCCATGAACTGCTTGAAGCGATCGCCCAGGCTCTGGGCGCCGACTGCGGAGGAGGCCGCCAGCGCGCCGCTGGCGATGAGGCCGATGAGTGCACGTCGCATAGTCGCGTAGTCCGTTGTTTCGTCTTGCGGCAGCGATCATACCGCGAGGTCGCGCACGACAAGCGAACGCGCTGCGGCGAACGTTGTCGATGCGCGACGGCAGGCAGACAATGCAGGCCATGACACCCACACGCGAACAGATCACGGCCGGCATCCTCGCCGGCGGCGCCGGGCGCCGGCTCGGCGGTATCGACAAGGGGTGGTATGTGGTGGGCGAGCGCCCGCTGATCGAACACACGATCGCGCGGGTACAGCCGCAGGCCGCGCATGTCGTCATCAGTGCCAATCGCTCGCGGCGTCGGTACGGCGCGCTCGGCTGGCCGGTGGTCGGCGATGCCGACGACAGCTATCGCGGCCCGCTTGCGGGTATCGCGCAGCTGTTGCAGGCCGCGCCCACGCCCTACCTGCTCGTGGTGCCGGTGGACACGCCGCAGCTGCCGGGCGATCTGGCCGACCGGCTGGCCGCTGCAATGGCGGAAGATGTCGATCTGTGCGTGGCCCGCTGCGGCGGTCGCCGGCAGCCACTGCATGCGCTGATCCGGTGTGAACGTGCCGCCGGTCTGCGTGAGGCGCTCGCGGCGGGCGTCGCGCGGGTGGTCGACTGGCAGGACGGATTGCGCACCCGCGTGGTGGATTGGCCGGACTGCCAGGCCTTTGCCAATATCAATGCGCCGGTGGATGCGCGGCAACTCGCCGGCCTGCGCTGACTGCAGCGCATATACCCCCGTCGCAGCGTCTATCCATCACGAGTCGTGACATGCCCCAGTCTTCCGAACAGTCTGCCTTTCGCCCGTCGCCGGAAAACACGCCCATGCCGCTCGCCCAGGCGCGGGCGCGCATCGTCGACGCGATTACCCCGATCGCCGACACCGAGCGGGTGGCGCTGCAAAACGCGTTGCACCGGGTGCTGGCGGAGCGGGTAATCGCCGGCGTCGACGTGCCGGGCGCGGACAATTCCTCCATGGACGGCTACGGCTATCGTGCCGGTGATGTCGACACCGACGGCGCGGCGCTCGATGTCGTCGGCGAAAGCCTTGCCGGACATCCCTTCGGCGGGCGGGTCGGCGCGGGCCAATGTGTGCGCATCATGACCGGCGCTGTCGTGCCGGACGGCGTGGATACGGTGGTCATGCAGGAGAACACCCGCGCGGCGGGCGAACGCGTGGTGATCGAAAAGCGGCCCGCCTCGGGCAGCAACATCCGCGCCGCCGGCGAGGATCTGCGCGCCGGCACGACCGTGCTCGCGCCCGGCCATTATCTGCGGCCTGCGGATATCGCCGTGCTCGCGTCGGTGGGCGTGGCCGAGGTGTCGGTGGTGCGTCGGCCGCGTATCGCCTTCTTTTCGACCGGCGACGAGCTGCGCCCGGTCGACGGGCCGGCCGGACAACCGCTGGCGCCCGGCGAGATCTACGACAGCAACCGCTACGGGCTGGCGGCACTGATTTCGGAACTGGGCATGGAGGGCGTCGATCTCGGTGTGGTCGGCGACTCGCCGGCCGCGCTGCGCGAGGCGTTTCAGAAGGCGGCGGTTTGCGATGCCGTGGTGACCAGCGGCGGTGTATCCGTGGGCGCCGCGGATTTCGTGCTCGACGTGCTCGGCGAGCAGGGAACCGTCGACTTCTGGCGGGTGGCGATCAAGCCCGGTAAACCGCTGGCCTTCGGCACCCTCGGCCATGCGCGGTTTTTCGGCCTGCCCGGCAACCCGGTATCCACCGTCGTGACTTTCATCCAGATGGTGCGCCCGGCGCTGGTCCGCTTGGCTGGTGCGACGCCCGCCGAGCCGATTCGCCTGGCGCTGCCGACGCTGGCGGATCTGCGCAAGAGTCCCGGTCGCGAGAATTTCCTGCGTGCGCGGCTCGTCAACCGCGACGGGCGCGCGGCGGTGGAGCCGGTCGATCACCAGGGCTCGGGCGTGATGCGCTCGATGAGCCGGGCCGACTGTTTCATCGTGCTGCCGGCCGCGCAGAACGACGTGCCCGCCGGCGAGATCGTGCCGGTCGAGCCGTTCGCGCAGACGATCTGGGGCCAGCCGAACGGCTGAGCGTTATCGGGTTTCGCCGCCTGCCCGGCCCGGCGCCCCAACTTTGGTCGCATAAATGCTTGGGTGCGCCATACAGCTGCTAGGGTAACGCCCCTAACTCGTACGCGTTGCGCCGCGACGCTCGCTGGCAGGGGGATGAATGGCCGGTTTCTTCGACAAGTCCAATACGGTGGCAAAGCCCGGTTTCAACCGATGGATGGTGCCGCCCGCCGCACTGTGCATCCACCTGTGTATCGGTCAGGTTTATGCCTTTTCGGTATTCAAGATTCCGCTGACCCAGGTTATCGGCGTAACCGAGTCCGCCAACGGCGACTGGTCGCAGGCCACGCTCGCCTGGATCTTTTCCCTGGCGATCGCCGCGCTCGGTCTGGCTGCGGCCTTTGGTGGCCAGTGGCTGGAGCGGGTCGGCCCGCGCAAGGCCATGGCGCTTGCAGCCGCCTGTTTCGGCGGTGGCTTCATCATTTCGGCTTTCGGCGTGTGGACGCACCAGATCTGGCTGATCTATCTCGGTTACGGCGTGATCGGCGGCATCGGGCTGGGCATCGGTTATATCTCGCCGGTATCGACGCTGATCAAGTGGTTCCCCGACCGGCCCGGTCTGGCGACCGGCATGGCGATCATGGGCTTCGGCGGGGGTGCGATGATCGGCTCGCCGCTGGCCACCTCGCTGATGGCGTTCTTCTCGGGCCCGGAATCGGTCGGCGTCGGTTCGACGTTCGTTGCCATGGGCATCATCTACTTTGTATTCATGATGATCGGCGCGCTGATCGTGCGTATCCCCGCGAAGGACTGGAAGCCGGAGGGTTTCGATCCCGAGCGTGACGGCAAGCGGGACAAGATGATCACCAATCATCATGTCCACGTGAACCAGGCGATGAAGACGCCGCAGTTCTATTTCATCTGGCTGGTGCTGTTCATGAACGTCACCGCCGGCATCGCGCTGCTCGAGCAGGCGTCGCCGATGGCCCAGGAGATGGTGGGCACGAGTGCGGCGGCCGCGGCCGGTTTCGTGGGTGTGCTGTCGATCTTCAACATGGCCGGACGCTTCTTCTGGGCGTCCACTTCCGACTACATCGGCCGCAAGATGACCTATGTCATCTTCTTCGTGCTCGGCATGCTGCTCTATGCCGCGGTGCCCACGGTCGCGGCCAGCGGCAACATCGTGCTGTTCGTGCTCGCCTGCTGCATCATCGTGTCGATGTATGGTGGCGGCTTCGCCACCGTGCCGGCCTACCTGCGCGATATCTTCGGCACCATGCACGTGGGCGCGATTCACGGCCGCCTGCTCACGGCCTGGGCGGCTGCGGGTGTCGTCGGCCCGGTGCTGCTCAATCAGCTGCGGGAAGGTCGTATCGAGGCCGGCGTGGCGCCGGCGGATGCCTACACCACGACGCTCTACATCATGGTGCTGCTGCTGGCCGCGGGGCTGGTGTCCAACCTGCTCGTGCGTCCGGTGGCGGACAAGCATCATTACCGCGGCGATCCGAGCAATCCCGAGTAGCGCTGGGCGGCGGGTGCGGCCAATGCGCCCGCCCGCTCCATGAAACTACGGATTGATCAATCTGCATAATGCAGGAGACAATAATGAATACCGAAGCCACCTCAGCCGCCACCACGCCGACATGGCAGATCGCCGCCCTCTGGGCCATGGTCACGATTCCTGCGCTCTGGGGGTTCTGCGAGACGCTGGTCAAGGCGCTGCGCCTGTTCACGGGTTGAACGATCGCTCGGCCGGCGTTACCGGCTGACGGCCCGTCGTGTTCGGCACGGCGGGCTTTTTTTCGTCTGCTGGATGCAGCGCTGCAACGGGCTGACGCGAATCGTGCGTACGTCGATGGGCGATCAGGTTGAGCACAGGCACGGGCCGGTACGCCGGCCATGGGACCCACAGGAGACCCCGCATGGATGACGTCGCAGAGCAGATCGAGATCACCGTCGACGGCCAGGCCGTGCGCGCCCGGCCCGGCCAGTTGCTGCCCGAGGCGCTGGAGGGCACCGGTATCTATCTGCCGCATGTCTGCTATCACCCGAGCCTCGGGCCGCTGCAGACCTGCGATACCTGTTTCGTGGAAATCGACGGCAATCTGGTGCGCGGCTGCAGCGTGGCGGTCAAGCCGGGCCTGGATGTCACCATCGAAAGCGACACCGCGCACGCCGCGCGGCATGAAGGCATCGATCGCATCGCCTCCAATCACGATCTGTACTGCTCGGTTTGCGACAACAACAACGGCAACTGCGACGTGCACAACGCCGTGCGCGACATGGCCGTGCCGGGCCAGCACTACGAATACCGCGGCAAGCCCTACGAGAAGGACTACTCGAACCCCTTCTATATCTACGACCCGGACCAGTGCATCCTCTGCGGGCGCTGCGTCGAGGCCTGTCAGAACCTGCAGGTCAACGAAACGCTGTCCATCGACTGGTCGCGCGATCGCCCGCGGGTGATCTGGGACGACGACGTGCCCATCGAGGATTCGTCGTGTGTTTCCTGCGGCCACTGCGTGACCGTATGCCCCTGCAACGCGCTGATGGAAACCTCGATGATCGGCAACGCCGGGCCCATGACAAGCCTGTCGCCGCAGGCACGTGGTCAGTTCCAGCAGCTGGGCCGCTCGGCGATCGATCTGGTGAAGGCTGCCGAACACACCACCGGCTTCGGGCCGATCTTCGCGGTGTCGGAAGTCGATGCCGCCATGCGCGAGACCGAGCTCAAGCGCACCAAGACCGTCTGCACCTATTGCGGTGTGGGCTGCTCGTTCGAGATGTGGACTCGCGATCGTGAGCTCCTCAAGGTGCAGCCGCAGCCCGAAGCGCCGGCCAACGGCATTTCCACCTGTATCAAGGGCAAGTTCGGCTGGGGCCATATCAACAGCGAACATCGCCTGACCAAGCCGCTGATCCGCGACAACGGTGCCTTCCGTGAAGCCGAGTGGGACGAGGCGTACGCTTTGATCGCACGCCGCTTCAACGAGATTCGCGACGCCCATGGCGCCGACGCGCTGGCGTTCATCGCCTCCTCGAAGTGCAGTAACGAGGAAGGCTATCTCATGCAGAAGTTCGCCCGCGCGGTGATGGGCACGAACAATATCGACAACTGCTCGCGCTACTGCCAGGCGCCGGCCACCGAAAGCCTGTGGCGCACCGTGGGCTACGGCGCGGATACCGGCTCGATCGCCGATCTGGAAGCCGCCGAGCTGTTGATCATCGTCGGATCCAACACTGCCGAGAGCCATCCCGTGATCGCCACGCGGCTCAAGCGCGCCAAGAAACTGCGCGGTCAGACGCATCTCGTCGCCGATCTGCGCAAGAACGAAATGGCCCAGCGTGCCGACATGTTCGTCAAACCCGAGCCGGGCACCGACATGATCTGGCTCAACGCCGTCGCCAAGACCATCATCGAGATGGGCCGCGCGGACGATGCGTTCATCCAGGCCAACGTCGAGAATTACGACGACTATGTGGCCAGCCTCGAGCCGTTCACCATGGCATTCGCCGAGCAGCGCTGCGGGCTGTCGCGCGAAGAGCTCGATCGCATGGTCGACATGGTTCTGGAAGCCAATACCATCTGCGGCATCTGGGCCATGGGCGTGACCCAGCACACCATGGGCGCGGATACCGCCACCGCGCTGTGTAACTTGCTGCTGGTGACCGGCAACTTCGGCAAGTTCGGCACCGGCGGCTACCCCATGCGCGGCCACAACAACGTGCAGGGCGCGAGCGACATGGGCTGCATGCCCGATCGTTTCCCCGGCTACGATTTCATCAGCGACGACACCGTGCGCGTGCGCTACGAAGACGCCTGGGGCGTCGAGCTGCCCACCGGCAAGGGCCTGAACAACCACGAGATGGTCACCACCATCCACGATGGCGATCTCAAGTCGCTGTATGTGGTCGGCGAGGACATGGGCATCGTCGATTCCGACGCGCTGCACGTGCAGTCGGCGTTCGAGAAGCTCGACTTCATGGTCGTGCAGGACATGTTCTTTTCGCGCACCTGCGAGTACGCGGATGTCGTGTTGCCGGCGAGCCCCTCGGTCGAGAAGGAAGGCACCTTCATCAACACCGAGCGGCGGATCCAGCGGTTCTACGAAGTGTTTCCGCCGCTCGGCGACTCGCGTCCGGACTGGCGTATCCATACCGAGCTGGCCCGCGCCATGGGCGCAAACTGGCAGTACAGTCATCCGTCCGAGATCTTTCACGAAATGGCGTCGCTCGCCGACATGTTCGCGGGCGCGCACTACGACGCGCTCCAGGGCTTCAACTCCCAGCAGTGGCCCGTCGCGGCAGACGGCACGAGCCAGGCGAATCTGTACTCCGACGGGCAGTTCCATTTCGACAGCGGGCGGGCGCGTTTTCACCCGGTGCACTGGAACGAGCCCACCGACCAACCCGACGACGAGTTCGATCTGCACCTGAACAACGGCCGCCTGCTGGAACATTTCCACGAAGGCAATCTCACCGACGAGACGGCGGGCATCGTGTTCAAGATCGAGCGCAGCTTCGTGGAGGTGTCGCCCGAACTGGCCGCAGAGCGTGGCGTGAAGGCCGGCAGCATCGTGCGCCTGGTCTCTCGGCGCGGTGCGATCAAGGTCAGCGTTGAGGTCACCGACCGTGTGGCCGGCCGTCAGATGTACATGCCCATGCACGGCAAGAAGAACATCGAGGCGATCAACGTGCTCACCAGCTTCGAGTCCGACAAGGACACCGATACGCCGGCCTACAAGGAGCTGGCGGTGAAGATGGAAGTGCTCAGCGTCGATGGTCATCCGCCGCTCAAGGCGAATAACCAGCGCAACGCCACGCCGCACCCGGTCAGCGGCGTTCAGGTCAATCAGAAATGGCAGCGTGACGACTACAAGCGCCCGCCGAAGGCGCGCCCGGTCGACAGCGGGCTGTAAGCGCTTTCATTCACTGACTTCAGGACTTTGCCATGGCAGAACAGATTCACTATCGCCCCGCCGAGGCCAAACGGTTTCGCGAGGAAACGCTCGACGAGTTCGAGCGCCTGCAAGGGCGCGTCGCCGAGATCAATGGTCTGCTGGATGAGCTTTACGACTCCGGTCTGATCCGTTGGCTCAAGGATTTCGCCGGTGCCTTCCCGCAGATATCGAGCATTGCCGTGGAGGGCATGAACACGCCCCAGGGCCATGCGGGCATGCGCAATCTGCTGGTGGTCGCCAAGCAGCTCGGCAAGATCGATCCGGACCAGCTCGAGCGCACCTTCGAAGCCGCGAACGCCGGGCTGGCCAAGGCCGGCGAGCCCGCTAGCGAGGACACGCCCTACAACCCGCCCGGCATGACCGGCGTGTTCAAGCTCCTGCACGACAAGGAACTCTGGGCCACGCTGTCGCCGCTGATTGCGGGCGCCAAGGCATTTTCGGCGCACCGCCAGCATTCACGGCGCGATGACGGCAAAGCGCCAGAATAGAACGCGTGGCGCGTCGCTGGCGCGAATGGTTGTGGTGGTTTTCCGTGGTGGCCGGCGTCGCCGCGATCGGGCTGCTGGTCTACGCGGATAGCATTTCGCCATTCCGCGACCCCGCGTTGTTCGAGCGCCAAGTTCTAGCCATGGATATCGGTGACAGCGCGGCTTTTTTCGAGCTGCGAGAGCGGCTGCTCACCTCGCACTTCATGTTGCAGGACTATGGCGTGACGTTGGCTTTGCTGGCGCTGCTTGCAGCCGTCGTGTCCGCGTTCGGGCGCGATATGTTGCGTACACCGCCGACACGGCGGGGGCTGGCCTGTGCCGGGTTGGCGGCGCCGGTCATTTTCGGGTTCGCCGCGCTGTTCGATATCGGCCGCCTCTATTCGCGCTATCGAATGCCGCCCTGGGCCGATTCGCCGGGGCCGCTGATTTTTGGTGCGATGCTCGAGTGGTGCCTCCTTACGCTCGTCGCGGCGATGCACTTGCCGTTTCTGCGTGGCGCCGTGGGGTATTCGGTATCGCTGGGCTGGGCGCTGTCGTGGCGGGCCAACCTCTGGCTCTCTGTGGTGGCGGTCGCCAGCGCGATGCTTGCCGCCTGGCTACTGGCCGAAGGCTGCTATTGGTACGGCCTCGCGATGATTGGTTGGGTGTATTTCTTCGTCAGCCTTTCTGCCAGCCGGCGTTATCGACGCTTGAGCGCTTGTTCGGCAATCCCGTAGTCCGACCACGAACGGGCGCATCGCACGGGCGTCGATCGTATTTGGCCGTCCGGCCAGGCGGCGCGTGGCTTGCTCTGAAACGCTGGACGACGCCATGCGTTCGCGGTTCGCGCGCCTTGCGCGAGGAATCACTAGATGACGCCGATCGCGGTCAATAAGAAAACGCCCGCGGTGATGGTCGCGCTCGCGGCCAGCGTGGTCACGGCGACGATGTTCGCGGCCAGGCGCGCATTGCCGCCCATCGCCTGCACCATGATGAAGCTGGCCGCGGCCGACGGCGTGGCGAAGAACAGATAAAGCAGGCCCAGTTCGCGGCCGGCGAAGCCGCACAGCCAGGCCGCAAGCGTGGCGCCGGCAGGAAAGATCACCATCTTGATCAGCGACGCCGAAAAGGCGATCCCGCGTGCCTCGTAGAGCGCGCCCAGCGAGAGTGTGCCGCCAATACAGATCAGCGCCAGCGGCAGGGTGAGGCGAGCAAAATACTCGCCCGAGGTCATCAGCCATTCCGGGATCGGCGCGCCGATCGCCGCGACCGGAATCGCAACCACGGTGCCGATGATCAACGGATTGGTGGCAATGCCGCGGCTGATGCTGCGCCAGTCCGCCTGCTGGTCCGGCTGATACCAAGTGAGGATGAGCACCGACAGCGTGTTGTAGAGCAGGATGACGAGGCCGACGAGAATGCCGCCCGCCGACAGGCCGAAATCGCCGTACATGCTCGCCGCCAGCGCCAGGCCGACGATGCCGCAATTGCCGCGGAACGCGCCCTGGACATAGACGCCGCGTTCGATGCGCTCGACCCGCCAGATCGCCCAGAGCCAGGTCAGGCCGAAGCAGGCGAAGGTCGCCACGGTGAAAAACGCCATGAGTCCGGGCAGCAGCGCCTGCGACAGATCCGCCTTCACGATGCTGATGAATACCAGCGTCGGCATGCTGCCCTTGAACACCAGCGTCGAGGCGGTATCGATGAAGCGATCGTCGATCCAGCCGGCTTTCTTGAGCCCGATGCCGAGGAAGACCATCGAGAACACCGGCAGGGTGACGTTGAGCGTCTGCACAAAGACAGCGAAAAGATCCATGACGAGATCGCGCGGGTGAGGAACGGGAAAATTGAAAAAGCGTTGCACGCGGCGTGCCGGGTTGCCGGGAGGGCCGGAATGGCCGGCGCGGCGCCGCGATGCGCGTGCAGAATACACGGGTCCATACCGCACGCCCCGCGATCAGTGCCCGCAGTACGGGTTGATCGGTTACCGTAAGCGCATGAAATCCAGCGACAGCGCCGACTCCCGAACCACGTCCGAGCCCACGCGCGCCGCCGCGCAGGCGCGCCAGGTCGTGCGTATCCGCGCCTATGGTCGCGATGGGTTTAGCGCACGTGACGACACGCTGGCGGTCGAGCGCGCGCTGGAGATCCACGTTGCCGGCGCCGATCCGCTGATCACCATGCGCACACCCGGCGCCGACGCCGAGCTCGCCGCCGGGCTCATGCACGGCGAGGGCGTGATCCGCTCGCGCGACGACATCGTCTACCTGCGGCCCGCGCCGGGCGAGGACGACGTAATGCGGCTCATGCTCAAGCCCGAGGCCCGTGCGCGCCTCGACCGGGTCGAGCGCAACACCCTGGCCACCAGCGCCTGCGGCGTCTGTGGCAAACCGAGTTTTTCGCCGCCCACGCCTGGCAAAGACGGTTCGGCTACGAGCGGGCCGGGGCAGGTCACGCCCGAGCTGTTGCTTTCGCTGCCCGAGCGCATGCGCGCAGACCAGGGTGTGTTCGACGCCACCGGCGGGCTGCATGCGGCGGGGCTGTTCGATGCCCAAGGCACGCTGCTGTCGATTCGTGAGGACGTGGGCCGCCACAACGCCCTCGACAAACTCATCGGCGCGGCGCTGCTCGAAAACCGTCTGCCGTTGTCCGACGGCATCGTCATGCTGTCCGGGCGCGCCAGCTACGAGCTGTTGCAGAAGAGTGTGATGGCGGGCGTGCCGATCGTGTGCGCGGTGTCCGCGCCCAGCAGCTATGCGGTGGCGTTGGCTGAACAGTTCGGCGTGACGCTGGTGGGTTTTCTGCGCGGACACCGCTTCAACGTGTATACGCATCCGCAGCGTCTGGCCGGCGTCGACGACTGATCCGTGCCGCGTTGGCGCGCCCTGTGCGGCCTCGATCGCATCGTGCCACTTTCGCCGCATTGCTGCCTGTTGCAGCGGTCTGGTATTTCTGGCGGTTGAACCGTCGCGTTCGCGCGGCTCGCGCTTTTCAACGATGAGGTGAACAAATGGCCAGAAATATGGCGAGCAAGGCCAGTCTCTGGGTGGCGACCGTCGCCTGCGCCGGACTGCTGCTGGCAGGCTGCGGCAGCGGCGACGACGCGGATCAGGTCGATGCCAAGAGCTCGGCCGAAGGCCAGAGCAGCGAGCCGGTAAGCCTGATCTTCGGTACCGGCGGCACCTCGGGCAGCTACTACCCGATCGGCGGTGCGCTCAAGCGCGTGTTCGAGCAAAGCGAGCAGATCGCCGGCGTTCAGGTCGTGTCCACCGGCGCGTCGGTTCAGAACATCAACAACATCGAGGACGGCACCAACCAGATGGCGCTGGTGATGAGCGACGTGGCCTACGACGCCATCAACGGCCAGGGCCAGTTCGCCGATCGCAAGGCCGACATCCAGACCGTTGCCGGGCTGTATCCGAACGTGGTGCAGATCGTGGCGACCGCCAACAGCGGCATCGACAGCGTGGCCGACATGAAAGGCAAGCGCATCGGCGTCGGCAAGGTGGGCTCCGGCGTCGAGCAGAGCGCCAAGAAAGTGCTGGAAGCGGCCGGCATGACCTATGACGATCTCGCCCGCGTGAGCCATACCGGCTATGCCGACAGCGTGACGGAAATGAGCAACGGCAATCTGGACGCTGCGTTCTTCACCTCGGGCGTGCCCAATTCCAGCATCACGGGGCTCATGCAGAACACCGACGTGAACTTCGTCAACGTCGACGGCGAGACCGCCAAGAAACTGCTGCAGGATTACCCCTACTACGAGAAATACGAGATTCCCGCCAACGCCCCCGAGCGCTATGACCTCGACGGCGCCGTGAACACGGTGGCGATCCGCAACCTGCTGATCGTGCCTGCGTCGATGTCGGATCAGGTCACCCGCGAGCTGGCCAAGCGTTTTTACGAGTATCTCGGTACAGACGAGGTCTCCGTCGGCGCGCTCAAGCAGTTCGACCGCGAACGCATGGACGAGGACGTCGTGGTGCCGGTCGCCGCCGGCGCGCAGGCGTTCTACGACTCGATCTCGGAAGGTGGCGACAGCGGCGAGTCTGCGGCCAGCGAGGACGACGCCGGCTGACGTGCCGGGTAGCGCGCGCCGATGACGGCAGGTCGCCGGCGGGCCCTCGTCGGCGCCAGCGTCGCGTCGGCGCTTGTGGTGCTGGCGCTTGCCGCGAGCCTGTGGCCCGTTCGCTGGCTCGTGGTGCGCGACGACGCCGGCCTGCGGTTCGCCTTGAAAGTCGATGACGGCTCGCGTTTTTCGCTCGCCTGGCGCCATTCGGTCGAACAGGAAGACTGGATCGAGACCTTCGCCGTGCGCGACGGCGCCATCGTGCTCGTCGCCACGCGCTTCAAGACCTTCGGTGCCGGCGTGCCCGCCGCTGCCGGTCGCCGCACGACGCTCGAAAACGGCTGGGTGGTCATGGACGGTATCGATCGTGTGGTCGACCCCTACGCCGTCCAGGCGGCGGCAGCCGAAAGCTACCGTATGCGCTCGGACGAGGGCCGCTGGTTCGCGCTTTCGCGGGCTTCGACTTCGCCCATACTTCGTTTCGCCGTGATTCGCGCGCCGCTGACCGCGGTGATCGGCGGGTTGCTGCGCGTCTGGCGCGCCCCTGCAGCAGGATTGCCATGAGTTCAGATACCCGCCACGCCGAGCCGGTCGAACCGGAAGTGGCCGACCCGGAAACCCTGGAGAAGTACGACCGTGAAAGCCGGGTGCGCCATGCGCTGCCACGGCGGGTGATGCAGTTCGTCGTGGCGGTGTGCGTGATGCTCGCGCTGTTTCATCTCTACACGTCGTTTTCCGGGCCGCTGGTGGACGTCGTCCAGCGCAGCATCCATCTGTACACGCTGCTCGGGCTGACCTTCGTGATCTATCCTTGGGCGATGCGCGGATCGCGCGAGCGCGTGGCCATCGGCGACGCGATACTGGCGGTGGCCGCGTTCGCGATCGGCATCTACATGGTGTTTGCTGCCGATCGAGTGATCGCCTCGGCGGGGCGGATCAACACGCTGGATATGGTCGTCGGGCTGGCCGCGCTCGCGCTCGTCGTCGACGGTGCACGGCGAGTAACCGGCTTGGGGTTGCCGGGCCTGGCCGTGCTGTTTCTGGCTTACGGCTTCTACGCCAAGCTGTCGTTCTATCCTCAGCTCAACGGCGATATCGTGCTGGCGACCACGCGCCAGATCGTGTCGCATCTGGTGTATATCACCGAAGGCCTGCTGGGGACGGCAATCGCGGTGTCGGCCAGCTACATCATTCTGTTCATTCTATTTGGCGCGTTCCTGGTCAAGTCCGGGCTGGGGCGGCTGTTCAACGATCTGGCCCTGGCGCTGGCCGGGCCGTCGAAGGGCGGACCGGCCAAGGTGGCCGTGGTGGCCAGCGGCTTTCTCGGTTCGATCAACGGGTCGGCGATCGCCAATGTGGTAACGACCGGTGCGTTCACCATTCCGCTCATGAAACGCACGGGCTACAAGGCCAATTTCGCCGGCGCGGTCGAGGCGGCCGCCAGCGTGGGCGGCCAGATTCTGCCGCCGATCATGGGCGCGGCGGCTTTCATCATGGCCGAGGTGCTGGGCGTGCCCTACACGCAGATCATGCTCGCCGGCATCATCCCGGCGCTGCTGTTCTATCTGGGTATCCTGTTTCAGGTGCACTTGCGGGCCTCGCGCAACGGCCTGCAGGGCATCCCGCGTGCGCAACTCACGCCGCTGAAAACCGTGCTGCTCGAGCGCGGTCATCTGCTGCTGCCGATGGTCGTGCTGCTGTGGCTGATCTTCGACGGCCGCGCGCCGTTTTTTGCCGCGTTCTGGTCGGTCGCGGCGACGGTTCTCATCTGCGGCACGCGGCGGGTCGTGGTGGGCCTGACGCTCGTGCTCGTCGCGCTGGTCTTTGAGCCACAGATCTGGGCGCTGGTCGACGGTCGCCCGCTGCCGGGGCTGCCGACGGACCGGCTCTGGCTGTTCGCCATCATCGCCGTGCCGGTGGCGATCAATGCGATCCGCACGCGCATGGGCTTGCAGTCCGAAGTCATGGATATCGCCGAGTGTCGCGACGCGATGACCGAAGGCGTGCGCAACTCGATCCCGGTGGCGATTGCCTGCGCCGCGGTGGGTATCGTGGTGGGCATCGCGACGCTGACCGGCATCGCGCTCGACGCCGCCGATGCCGTGGTCAACCTGGGCCAGGCCATTCCATCCGAATTGCTGCGCCTGCTGGTCACGCTCGCGCTCACCATGGGCGCGTCGATCGTGCTCGGCATGGGACTGCCGAGCATTCCCTGCTACATCATCACCTCGACCATGGCCGCGCCGATACTGCTGCAGCTGCCCCTGTTTCGTGAGCTGGCCGGCTCCGGCGATACCGCGATCTTTGTGGCGCACATGTTCGTGTTCTACTTCGGCATCTTCGCCAATCTCACGCCGCCGGTCGCGCTGGCCGCCTATGCCGGGGCGGGCATTTCGGGCGGTTCGCCGAACGCCACCGGCGTACAGGCCATGAAGCTGGCCATCGCCGGTTTCGTGGTGCCGTACATGTTCGTGTTCGCCCACAGCATGCTCATGATCGACGCGACCTGGCTCAACGTTGCCACCGTCGCGGCGACCGGCATCGTCGGCGTGCTGCTGCTGGCCGTAGCGGTCGAGGGCTATCTGCGGCGCGAGCTCAATGCCGCCTGGCGTGTGCTGGCGCTGGCCGGGGCGCTCGCGCTGATCTATCCGGGCTGGCTCAGCGATGGCTTTGGTGCCGCGGTCGCCGTGGCGCTGTTCGCTATGGGCGGCGCCGGCAGCGGTCGATCCGGAACGCTATCGAGCGCGCGTGGCTGACTACGGGGCAAGCCGGCGATCGCCCGGGCCTGTTAGGATTTGCGCGTTCATTCAACACGGCAGTAGCAAGCCATGACCAAGAATCTCACCGACTGGGAAACGCTGGAACGCGACGAAACCCGCGGTTTCGAGACGATCGGCATCGAAAACGAGGACGGCTGGGAAATCGAAGTCCGCTTCGACGACAACACCGAGTCCCGTCGTACCGATCGCAGGCCCAAAACGCGCGAGGAAGCCATTCAGACAGGCCAGGAACTAGCCAAGATGGGCTAGTACGCCTGTTTTGACGCGCGCCCGGCCCCTCGTCGTCGCACCGATGACGAGCGGCCGGGCTTTTTTATGCCTGGCGCAAGGCAGAACGCTGCGCGTTCCAGTTCGGCGCGACGACGTTCCGGATTTGACTTGTGATTGGAAAAGTATGATTTTCTAAAGTCCAGGTTTCATCACCCATGTCATCCGGAGCCGTCATGTCCACAGCCGCCGAAAACATCAAGCACACCGACGATGGCAAGCCCGACGTCGTACCCGAACGGCGCGACCTGCATTTCCTGCCGCCGGAAGACCGTATTCACGACTGGCACAAGCTCGGTGCGCACATGACCCAGTTCATGAACGCGCTGTCGCTGTTCTTTCCCGCCGGTGAGCGCATGTTCATCGATGCCGTGCGCGACTACCGCGAAGAGATTCCGGACCCGGATCTGAAAAAGGCCGCCACGGCATTCATCGGCCAGGAAGCGATCCACAGCCGCGAGCACAAGGAATACAACGAGCTCATGGCGCGCCAGGGCCTGCCGGCCGAGCAGCTGGACGCATTCGTTTGGTCGTTCCTTGATTTCATCAAGAAGCGCACGCCGCGCTCGTTCCCGCTGTCGGCCACGATCGCGCTCGAGCATTTCACCGCGCTCATGGGTAACTCGATTCTCGACAACCCGGATGCCATTGTCGGCTCGCAGGGGGACTACACACGCATGTGGCAGTGGCATGCGCTTGAGGAGATCGAGCACAAGTCGGTCGCCTTCGATGTGTACGACCGCTGCGTGGGGCGCGGCCCGATCGCCTATGCCGAGCGCGCCGTCGGCATGGTGGCCGCGACAACGATCTTCTGGCCGCTGGTCGCGTATTTCTATTACCGCATGACGCAGGCCAGCGAGGCGTGCCGCAAGGAAGGCTGGCGTGGCCATCTGCGCGTGCTCAACACGCTGTTTGGCCGCCCCGGCGTGCTGCGGCGTCAGCTGCCCGAGTGGGCATCGTACTTTCGCTACGGTTTTCACCCGTGGCAGCAGAACAACAGTCATCATCTGAAGATGATCGATGCACTGGTCGAGAAGACCGAGGGCGCTTACGCCACGAAGCATTAGCGACGAAAGCTTGTGGGCTTGTCGGGCGTGTTCCTTGTCCGTGAGGACAATATTGCGGGCGATCTTGTGCACGCAGGATCATGGCCCTTGCGGGCGCGTTTGAATCAACGTTGGAGTGAATTTTCGCTTGGGGTTTCGCGCTGCTGCGCGACTTACTTTCTTTTGCTTGTCCAAAAGAAAGTAAGCAAACAAAAAGACACCCTGTCTTGCGTCGATGCTGCGCATCGATGCCCTGCGCGGCTCCGGCCGAAAGAGGACAGCCGGAAACTCGCTGCGCTCAAACATCCGGCTGTCTTTTTCTCTTTCGGCCTCCACTGCTCGGCGCTGCGCCCAAGGGGACCAATACAGGCAGCTCGCGCTCTTTTATGTCGGGTTAGGCACTCGCCTAATCCGACGAGAACGGAGCCCCAAGCTGAAATCGGCGTGCCGACTTAGGTGATTCTCGCTGCGGGCCTAACGTTTGTATTCAGGCCCGTTGCACGGCGACGGAGACACGGAGTGGCGACGGGTGTCCGGCGCACTGCGCCGGTGCGGACAGCCTGTTTGAGCGTCGCCAAAGCGACGCGAGTTCTGGCCGCATCCCGTCGCCACTCCGTGTCGGAGTGAACCGGCGCAGCCGGCGCTGTGCTCGGGTGTCCTTTTCTTTGCTTACTTTCTTTTGGACAAGCAAAAGAAAGTGAGTCGCGCAGCAGCGCGAAACAAAAGGTTCGACAAACTCGTGAGTACTAGGCCACCGAGTCCGGGTCGCTGCAACGGGGGCGGCCTGGCAGCGCGAACGCTATCGCACCGGCTCGCGCCGTTTCGCCGGCGCACTCACCACGATCACGCCACTGATGATCGCGATACCGCCCACGATGAAGTTCCAGGTCAGCGCCTCGTCGAGCAGGAGCGCGCCGAACAGCACGCCGAAAACCGGCGACAGAAATGAGAACACGCCCAGCCGCGAGGCGAGATAACGTCGTAACAGCGCGAACCACAGCAGCAGCACGCCGAAGGCGATACCCAGGGTCTGGAAGGTCATGCTGGCGAGCACGGGGCCGGTGACGTGAATATCCGACAGGTCGCCCATGACCGCGGCGAACGGCAGCAACAGCAGCCCCGCGATCACGAGTTGGTAGGACAACGTCAGCGTGGGCGGCTGCTCCGACAGCTTCGTGGTGCGGATGACGACCGTGGTGGCCGCCCAGCCCATGCCCGCCATCGTGCCGAGGATGTCGCCGATGATCAGCGACGACACGGCGGGCCCGTCTGCGCTGCCGCCGGCGCCGGTCGGCGCCATGGCCAGCACGATGCCGGTAAAGGCGACCGCGATGCCCACCCAGTGCCGTACCCCGAGCTGCTCGCCGGGCACGAGAAAATGCAGGCCGAGCGCGGCAAACACCGGCGCGGTGTAGAGGAAAACGGACATATGCGAAGCCGTGGTATAGCCCAGCCCGAGCGCGACGAAGCAGAATTCGCTGGCAAATCCGAGGCCCACGGCCACGCCCGGCCAGAACACCGCGCGTGCATCGGCGGCGCGCACGCCGCGTGCATAGGCCACGGCCATGACCAGAAACGCCGCCAGCGTTGAGCGAATTGCAATCTGCGCCAGCGGCGCGATATCCGCAGCCACCCATTTGATGGCGACCTGCTGCAGGCCCAGCGCCAGGCAGAACACCAGCATCAGCAGGCTGCCCTGCGTATCGAGCGCGCGCCGCGTCGCCTGCGGGGAAACGGTTTCAAAAGTGTCTGCGCGCGTGCTCATGGCAATACGGTCGGTCCGGGGAACAGGCGCACAGCTAAGCACCGGGCAAACAGCTGTGCAAACCATTAAACTGCAAGGCCAGGCTCAGGAAAAGTCAATCGCATGATCGAGCGGCTGCCGTTAAACGCCCTGCGCGCCTTCGTGTTCGCGGCGCGCCATGAAAGCTTCAAGGCGGCGGCCCTCGATCTGCATGTCACGCCGGGTGCAATCAGCCGCCATATCAAGCAGTTGGAAGGCGCGCTCGGGATCGATCTGTTTATGCGCCATCCGCACGGTGTGAGCTTGACGACGCGCGGTGCACGGCTTGCCGATGAAGCAGGCGACGCCTTTGCCGCGTTGTCGCGCAGCGTAGAGGTGGCCCGCGCCACGCCGCGCTCGGCACCGCCGCTGACCGTTAGTGCATCGCCGTCGCTTATCCAGCACTGGCTGTTGCCGCGTCTTGCCGACTTCGAAAATCGCCATCCCGGCGTCGATCTCGCGCTCGAGGCGAGTGCCAATCTCGTTGAGCCGGCCTGGCGCGCGGATCGCGCGCAGGTCAGCATTCGCTACGGGCAGGGGCCATGGCCCGGGGTGCGCTGTAGGCCGTTGATGGACGAAACCCTATTTCCCGTGTGTTCGCCTGCGCTGCTCGAGCGTGGCCCGCCCCTCGAGACCCCGGCGGATCTCGCGCGGCACACGCTGCTGCACGTGACCTGGTTGTCGAATCAGGCCGAGCTGTTCCCCGGTTGGCGCGCCTGGCTGGACGCTGCCGGGGCCCCGGATGTGGCGGTGCCGGTGCATCGGCGCTATTCGCTGTTCGGGCTGGCCCTCGACCAGGCAATCGCGGGGCGCGGCGTGGCGCTGACATCGAGCGTGCTGGCGGCAGACCGGCTGGCCAGCGGCGTGCTCGTGCGCCCGTTCGGTGATCGCTTCGCGCTGGCCTCGCCGTTTTCGTACGATCTGCTCATGCCTGCGCACGGCGAGGCCCCGCCTGCGGTGGCTGCGTTCACCGAATGGCTGGTGGCGCAGGCCGCGCTTTTTCGCGGCGACGCGCGCTAGGCACGGGCCGGAAATGGCGCGCTCCTGGCGCGGTCGAAACCGGTGGCGCGCAAGCGAGGGTTCAGATCGGGCGCCGTATCAGGTCTAATGCGCGCGTATTCAACGTTGCCGGCCGTACAAGGAAGCTGCCATGGACGAGAACGTCACCGTCATCAACCACCCCCTGATCGCGCACAAGCTCACGCTGATGCGCCGCAAGAACTCGTCCACCCAGAAATTCCGCAGTCTGCTGCGAGAAGTCGCCCATCTGCTGACCTACGAGATCACCCGCGATCTCGAACTCACCACCGAGCTCATCGAGACCCCGCTGCAGGAAATGAACGCGCCCACGCTGGCCGGCAAGAAGCTCTGCTTCGTGTCGATCCTGCGTGCGGGCAACGGCCTGCTCGAAGGCATGGTCGAACTCATGCCCTCGGCGCGGGTCGGGCATATCGGCATGTTCCGCGATCCGGATTCGCTGCAGGCCGTGGAGTACTACTGCAAGGTACCCCAGGACATCGGCGAGCGCCGCGTGATCGTGGTGGACCCGATGCTGGCCACCGGCAATTCGGCGATCGCCGCCATCACGCATCTCAAGAAGCAGGGCGCACAGAACATGAAGTTCCTGTGCCTTCTGGCCGCGCCGGAAGGTGTGAAGGCCTTGCGCGAGGCCCATCCGGACGTGCCGGTGTTCACCGCGGCCATCGACGACCGCCTGGACGAGCACGGCTATATCCGCCCGGGACTGGGTGACGCGGGCGATCGGATGTACGGCACGAAATAGCCGCTTGGGGGGCTTGCGATTGCCAGTGGGCTAATCGCAGCCTTCGCGGGCAAGCGATCTTGCCGACGTGGTGTCGCCGCGCCCGGGCCGTGGGCCGGACGCGGCGCACTGGCCTATCGCGCCCCGGCGCCTTGGCCCATTCTCACGTGCTGCGTGGTGCAGTCCTTGTTGGAAACGGTGCCCATGAACGCGTTCATTTGCACGCTGCATTTGTCGACGTTCATGCCCCCGGCGCCGTCACTCGAAATATTGGTCACGAACGGCCCGGCGGTGGTGCAACCGGTGATCGCGAGCGCGGCGACGGCAATCAGACTCAGACGTTTCATATTTCCCCAGGTTTTTGTGTTTCAGCTAACGAACGGATCGATTCCTGCAGCGAGCTTGTGCTGCCGATTGGGATCGATCACCCGTATCGTGCGGCATGCGAGAATGCCGCGTCGATACGCGGTCTATATCGGCACGGGTGCGCGCCGATAAAGCGCGGTATAACCAACCAAAACCGTGGAGCGATCTGCGACTGATGTCTGATCCAGCAGCCCCTGATTCCGCTTCTATGGCCTATCGTTTTCGGGCCCGCGACGGCCTTCTCGGGGCGCAGATGCTGTTCGTGGCCTTTGGGTCGCTGGTGCTGGTGCCACTGCTCACCGGGCTGGATCCGAACGTGGCGCTGTTCACGGCCGGGCTCGGCACGCTGGTCTTCCAGATCGTCACCCGTGGGCGTGTGCCGGTGTTTCTCGCGTCGTCCTTCGCCTTCATCGCGCCGATCATCTACGGCGTGGAAACCTGGGGGATTCCCGGCACGCTCTGCGGGCTGATCGCGGCAGGCGGCGTCTACATGCTGCTGAGCCTGGTCATTCGTCTGCGTGGCGTGGGCGTGGTCACGCGGTTGCTGCCCGCGATCGTGACCGGGCCGGTGATCATGGTGATCGGCCTGGTGCTCGCGCCTGTGGCGGTCAACCTCGCCATGGGACTGGACGGCAACGGCAACGAGCAGCTGGTCGCCGCCGGCACGGCGATGACGGTTTCGTTCATCGCGCTCGCGGTGACGGTGGCCGTTTCCATGCTGGCGCACGGGTTCCTGTCGCTGGTGCCGATTCTCTGCGGCGTCGTGGCGGGGTATCTCGCCAGCCTGCCGTTCGGGCTGGTCGATTTCGCGCCGGTGGCCGATGCGCCGTGGTTCGCTGTGCCAAACTTCGTGGCGCCTGAGTGGAACTGGCAGGCGGTGTTGTTCATGATTCCGGTCGCGATCGCGCCGGCGATCGAGCACTTCGGCGATATCGTGGCCATTCGCTCGGTAACCGGGCGCGATTACCTTAAAGATCCCGGCATCGACCGCACCATGCTCGGCGACGGGCTGGCGACATCGTTGGCCGCCACGCTCGGCGGGCCGCCGAATACCACCTATTCGGAAGTCACTGGCGCCGTCACCCTCACAAAGGCCTACAACCCCGCTTTGATGACCTGGGCCGCGGGCTTCGCCATCGTCTTCGCCTTCGTCGGCAAGCTCGGGGCGTTGCTTGCCAGCATTCCCACCCCGGTGATGGGCGGCATCATCGTGCTGCTTTTCGGCGCGATCATTGTGGTCGGCATGAACAGCCTGGCGAAGTCCGGCCAAGAACTCACCGAACCGCGCAATCTGGCGGTCGTCGGTATCATCCTGGTGACCGGCGTCGGCGGCCTGAGCTTCTCGGTCGGCGAGTTCACCCTGGAAGGCATCGCCCTCGCCGGCGTGCTCGGCGTGGCGCTCAACTTCGTGCTGCCGAGAGCGCGAACAAAAGACTGAGCGGCTCTTAATTCGGTTAAGACTTGCTTAGGATCGGCCGGTGTCAGCCGCTACGTCCGCAATGTGCTGTTAACAAAATAAATCTTCCCGAGAACGCGTAGTAGTTTTACGCGCTTAAACGCAGCCTTTACGCAAGCTGTAGTTTGAGGATTGTACGACTTGGCAGCCGGTCTACCCGGTCTTGTACGATGCTAGTAGGCTTGGCCGTTTTCTACCGGCGTAGTGAAATTTCCAGTTTGAAGCACTCTATGAACTCAATAGGCGCTGTTTTGCATGGATGAGCTCCAGCGCACGTTCTACAGACACCTCTTTCGTATTGCCTTCCTCGAAAAAAAGGGGGCTGAGTTCGAGGCCCTTTTCTCGCGGATTATGGGACATGCTCATCCGGGCGATTTTCAACCTGTGCGGCCGTATGGTAGCCGCGGCGATCTCAAATGCGACGGCTACCGAGCCAGTGATCGGACTGTATTCCAGTGTTATGGCCCTAGCACCGCAAAGCTCGGAAACCTGCTCGCGAAAATTAAGATCGACTTTGAGGGAGCCTTAGCCCACTGGGGCGCGCGAATGGAACGTTGGGTTCTCGTCTACAACGTTGATGACGGCCTCCCGGCAGACGCAACACAACTTCTTATCGACCTCGGCAATAAATACCCAAATGTTCAGCTCGGTCAGATAGCTTACGCGGAGCTTTTCAATATCGTCATGGGTTTGACCGCGGTGCAATTAGAAGACCTATTCGGCTCTGCCCCATCGCAACGTACGCTCGCGGCGCTAGACTTCGAGGCACTGCGACCAGTCATCACCTTGATTCAACGTCAGCAGCCGGACGAGGATGCGCCTGTTAAAGCGCCTTCGCAGACCAAGCTCGAGGCCAATGAGCTGTCGCGAGATGCGGCCGAACTTCTTCGGCAGGGACGCCGTCGCGATCCTCTTATTGCTGATTTTTTCGAGAAGTTTCCTGATCTCAGCCTGGTTGAAGATATTGCGCAGGGCTTTCGCGATCGCTATCAGGCTCTTAAAAGCAGGGGGCTTGCAGCAGACGTTATCTTTACTGAGCTTCAGACGTTCACTGGTGGTATGTCTGGTTCGCCTGCCCACCAAGCTGCGGTACTAGCCGTCATGTCTTATTTCTTCGAGCGATGCGATATCTTCGAAGATCATGAGGATGTGGATACGGACCCATGATCCTACCAACAAAGCATATCCGGCCCGAAAGGGCGCTACTCTCCATAGGAGCCGAAATCTTGGCCTCTTTGCGCGAGCCGATGACCGTGTCGCGCATTTGGGACGAGGTTCGTCGGCGTCGTAGTGAAGCCGTAGAGCCTGCGGCGCCTATTGCCTACGACTGGTTCATCTTGGCACTCGATCTATTATTCGCGGTGGAAGCGATTGAATTCGACAATGGCGTGCTCCGAAGAGGGGCGCGATGATCCATTCCATCACTAGTACGTTAGAGGGCTTCAAATCACTCTATTTTAGGCCTGGGCTGAATGTCCTCGTTGCCGAGAAAAGCGAAGACGCCTCCGACCGCCAGTCCCGTAACGGTGCGGGCAAGACGAGCTTCGTGGAATTGGTCCACTTCCTATTCGGCGCAAACGCGAAGCCGGATAGCATATTTCGGTCGGATGCTTTGGTGCGTGCCTCATTCGAGGCGGAGATCGATCTCGGTGGCTCCGTGGTTACGATAGCGAGATCCGGCAGCAAGCCGAATAGTATCCGGCTACAAGGCGAAACCGAGCTCTGGCCAACCGCGCCGACCGTAGATGATAAAACGGGCGATCTCGTCCTCTCGAACGAACAGTGGAAGTCAAACCTAGGTGCGCTATTTTTTGGGCTCCCCTCTGATTCTGACGGGCAGACTAGGTTTGCGCCGACGTTTCGGTCGTTATTCTCATACTTTGCGCGGCGCCAAGGTGGCGGCGCTTTCGTGAAGCCTACCCAGCAATCGGGTCATCAGCAGCGTTGGGATCAACAGGTCGCGGTGTCTTACCTCCTTGGTCTAGACGCAGGTATTGCGCAAGATTTTCAAGAAACTCGTGCTCAGGAGAGGGCGATGGCCGAGCTTCGTAAGGCGGCGAAGCAGGGTGATCTTGGCCAGTTCTACGGTAATGCCGCTGATTTCCGTACTCGCCTCGCCGTCGCGCAGACAAAGGCGCGCAAGCTTCAAGATCAACTCGCGACTTTCAGCGTAGTTCCGGAATACGCGGAGATGGAGCGCGAAGCCTCGGAAGTCACGCGTGTGATATCAGCTCTAAACGATGACAACCTGATTGACCGGGAGCTGATTCAACAGCTTTCCACCTCGCTCGACAGCGAGCTGCCCCCAGACGCGAGCAACGTTGAGCGGCTTTACGAAGAGGCTGGGGTGGTTTTACCTGGTACGGTCGGCCGACGCTTCGAGGAAGTCTCACGGTTCCACGAGGCGATCATTCGCAATCGGCGTGCGCATCTCTCCGCCGAGATTACCGCGGCCGAGCAACGCATTGACGAGAGGGAGCGAGAACGAGTCGAGCTGGATCGCCGCCGCGGGCAACTCATGGGTATCCTGCGATCAGGTGGTGCTCTCGAACACTACTCCCGATTGCAAGAAGAGCTGGGCCGGGCGGAAGCCACCGTAGAAGGGCTGCGTCAGCAGTTAGACATAGCCGAACAGATCGAGAGTACGAAAACGCAGTTAGACATCGAGCGCGCTCGCCTATGGCAAGCTCTTCAGAATGACCTTCACGAGCGAGACAGAGTCGTCGACGAGGCCATTGTAATCTTTGAAGAGCTGTCTAACGCGCTCTACGAGCAAGCTGGCAGTTTGAGAATTGCGGCGACCTCAAACGGACCGACCTTTGAAGTGCGGATCGATGCGCAGCGCAGTAAGGGCATCAATAGCATGCAAATCTTCTGCTTCGACCTGATGCTGATCACCGTAGCGACCCGCCGAGGCATCGGTCCCGGTTTTCTCATTCACGACAGCCATCTATTTGACGGAGTGGACGAGCGTCAAGTCGCCAAAGCGTTGCAGTTGGGTGCCGACCAAGCCGATGCGGTTGGCTTCCAGTACATTGTGACGATGAACTCTGATGTCCTGCCCGAGGACGGTTTTCGCGAGGGATTCGAGCTACGGACATTTATCAATCCGACGATCCTTACTGACGAGTTAGACGGTGGTCTTTTCGGAGTAAGGTTTACCTAAACCACAGCTAATTTCTGAGACATTAGTTATCTAGAATCCCTTGAATCCGATCCTATGTGCTCTCAAGTTATTAGGCCGATATTTTAGCCTCGGTCAAAGTCGATGGTCTTACGTGCGAAAGCCGCCCGTGTCGCCACGGGCGGCTCTCTGATAACAGCGCCTGAGCCTTGTTACTTCACGACGTCGGCAATGGCGTTGCAGACGTAGTCGATGTTGTCGCTGTTCAGGCCGGCGACGTTGGCGCGGCCGGACTTGACCATGTAGATGCTGTGCTTGTCGCGCAGGGCTTCGACGTGTTCAGGCTTGAGGCCGGTGAACGAGAACATGCCGCGCTGCTCGGCGACATGGGCGAAGCGCTGGTCGAGGCCGTGCGGGGCCAGTGCCTTGACGAAGTCGCTGCGCAGGCCGTTGATGCGCCCGCGCATCTCGTCGAGCTCTTCGTGCCACAGGGCGGTGAGCTCGTCGGAGTTGAAGATGGTAGCCACGATGGCGCTGCCGTGCGCCGGCGGGTTGGAGTAGTTCTCGCGCGCGGTGATCGCCAGCTGCGAGCGCACGTCTTCCATGTCGTCGGCGTCCTTGGCGACGGCGATGAAGCAGCCGGTGCGTTCGCGATAGATGCCGAAGTTCTTCGAGCAGGACTGGGTGACGATCATCTCGTCGAGCGTGTTCGCCAGCAGGCGCACGCCATAGGCGTCTTCGTCGAGGCCGTCGCCGAAGCCCTGGTAGGCGAAGTCCACGAGCGGCAGCAGCTCGCGTTCCTGGACCACGGCCAGCACCTGCTGCCACTGGTCCTTGGACAGATCGAAGCCGGTCGGGTTATGGCAGCAGGCGTGCAGCAGCACGACGTCACCTTCCGGAATCTGCTTGAGCGCGCCAAGCATGCCGTCGAAATCGAGCCGGTTGTCGGCATCGACATAGGGATACTTCTCGATGTTCAGCCCGGCCGCGCCGAACACGCCGAGATGGTTCGGCCAAGTCGGGTCGGACAGCCAAATCGACTTGCCCGGCAGGTTGGACTTGATGAAGTCCGCGGCCAAACGCAGCGCGCCGGTGCCGCCGGGCGACTGGGTCGCGCTCGCGCGGTTGTCGGCCAGCACCTGGCTGTCGGCGCCGAACACCGTGCGCAGCACGTGGCTGCCGTATTCCGGGTCGCCGTGCGAGCCGATATAGGCCTTGGTCTTTTCGTTCTCGATGAGCAGCTTCTCGGCTTCCTTGACCGCGCGCATGACCGGCGTGATGCCGGCTTCGTCGCGATAGACGCCGACGCCGAGATCGACCTTGTTCGGGTTGCTGTCGTTCTTGAAGGCCTCGATCAGCCCGAGAATGGCATCGCCGGGGACTCGCTCAATCGATTCGAACATCCTGTCGCATTCCTCGTGTTTCGCCGCGCCCGCGGGACACGGGCGCTTACTTCGTGGCGTAGTTTAACCCCTGCGACAGGGCGCTGCCGAATGCCGGAACGGGCGCCGCGGCTGGCGCTTCGGCCGACGTCTGCGGTGTGGCATCGGCGGGTGCCGCCACGTGCTCGGGTTTGTAACCGATGCGCACCCCGCCCCAGTGGCGCCCGCCGATGAAGATCGGCACCGACAGGTCGTGCATCACTTCGCCGGTATCGCGCTTGTAGGTCTGCACGAGCAGCGCCTGGGTATGCGCGCCGCAACGCGAGCCGGTGGCGTCGTCGAAGATCCGCTTGTGGCGACTGTGCTTGAGATCGGTTTCGTAGTCGCCGGTCAACGTCTGGCTGCAGTGCCGGTTGTGGGTCGGGATATAGCCGCGCTGGTCGCAGGCCATCACATACGCCGCCTGAAGTGTTTCGAGGATCGGCTCCTGAATCGCCGGCAGATGGCGATCGGTGAAGCTGTCGTAGGCGGTGCGGTATTTGGGTGGATTGGTGCCGTCGATGGGTTCGTAACGGCCGTCGAACAGGCCGGATTCGGTCAGTTCGCCGTTCTTGATCGCGCGCTCGAACAGCTTGCCGATCGCATCCGCGGCCTGACGCGCCTGGATATAGACCTGCTGGTGGCGGCTGTCGAGGCGCTGCTGGGCGAGTTCGCCCTCGACCGCTTCTGCTGCGCCCATGAGCGACTGTGCCTGCTCGGCCAGCGCGTGCATGTCGCGATTGCCGTCGACGATATGCGCCTGCAGCGTACCCAGCGTCTGGACAACCTGCCGGCCGTGGCCGCGGGTGTCGTGCATGGCATCGGCGATGCCGGCGATCTCGGTATCGACGGTGTCGAAGTCCTCACTCATGGTCGTAAGCTGTGCGCCGACGGATTCCACCTCGCTTGCGCGTTCGCTCACCCGGCGCATCAGATGACCGATGTTGTCGACCACTTTCTGGCTGCTGGCGCCGATTTCCTCGACGAGGGATTCGACCTGCTTGGTGGCATCGGCGGTGCGCCGCGCCAGCCCCCGCACTTCGCCGGCCACCACCGCGAAGCCGCGGCCGTGTTCGCCGGCGCGTGCCGCCTCGATAGAGGCGTTGAGCGACAGCAGGTTGGTCTGTTCGGCGATTTCTTCGATCAACCCCGTGACGCTGCGCACGCTGTCGGTCTTTTTACTCAGCGTTTCCAGCATTTCGAGGGCTTCTTCGGACCGTTGGGCCAGCGCCGACATCTCGATAATCACGTGCTCGAGGGCGTCGCGGCTGTTCTGACTGGCGCCGCGCGAGCGGCTGGCCAGTTCCGAGACCTGGCTCGCGCTGGCCGATACCTGTTCGATCGCCGCGGTGATCGATTCCATGCGCGAGACCGCGTCGCGCACGATTGCGTCCTGTTCCGTCAGCCGACCGGCAAGGCGGTCCGCATGTTGGGAGACCTCCGCCGAGGCAATGGCCGTGTGCCCGCCGCGTCGCACCAGCCGACGGGCCATGCGTCGCAGCGAGAGATAGTCCCGGGCCGAAGCCGACAGGCCGAATGTGCCGATTCGCGCAAGACCGGATTTGTCGCTGGCGTGGATACGCCCGAGGCGGTCGAAACTCAGCCCCGCCAGCAGGCCGAGCGCGATGGCCGCATAGATCGCCCATGCGTCATCGACATAACGCGCGACGGCGAGTGCGGCAAGCACGAAAACAAGCGACAGCAGCAGTCCGATCCAGCGTTGCATGACGAATCCTCCCGACGGATACGGCAACCATCGGCGGTGGCAGCGCGGAACTTGAGCAACGACGACATGGCCAGACGCGGCCTGGGCGACGGGGCTCGCGCCCACGATGCGGTGGCCGGGTCACGATCTGACCCACCGGGGCGGCTAGGCTCGCGCCATGTCCGACGCCGCCTACCTCGAAGATCTCAACGAAGCCCAGCGTGAAGCCGTGACCCACGGGGTGACCATCGACGGGCGTTTCGATGCCGACCCGCTACTGGTGATCGCGGGCGCGGGCAGCGGCAAGACCCAGGCCCTGTCGCATCGCGCCGCGCATCTGATCCTGTCCGGCGTGGATCCGCGCCGGATTCTGCTGCTGACCTTTTCGCGGCGAGCGGCCGACGAGATGAGCCGGCGCGCGAACGGCGTGGTGGAAGCGGCAATGACGGCACGCGCGAGCGCGGGCAAGGGCCAGCGCCACGGCGTGACGCTGCCCTGGGCCGGTACGTTTCACGCCATCGGCGCGCGGCTGCTGCGCGAGCATGCCGAACAGGTGGGGCTCGACAGCCAGTTCTCGATCCTGGATCGCGGCGATGCCGCCGATCTGCTCGACGTTTGCCGCCAGGCGCTGGGTCTCGGCCGCGGCAAGACCCGCTTTCCGCGCAAGGAGACCTGTCTGGGCATCTACTCGCAGGTGGTCAATCGGCGCGACACGCTCGCGCGCGTTCTGGCGACGCGTTATCCCTGGTGCGAAGCGCATCACGACGCGCTCAAGCAGCTGTTCGCGGCCTATACCGAACGCAAGCTGGGGCAAAGCGCGCTCGACTACGACGACCTGCTGCTGTTCTGGGCTATGATGCTGGAAAGCACCGCGCTGGCCGAGCAGGTCGCGGGCCGGTTCGACCATGTTCTGGTCGACGAGTACCAGGACACGAATCTGTTACAGGCCGCCATTCTCAAGCGCCTCTGCCCGGAAGGGCGCGGCCTGTGCGTGGTGGGGGACGACGCACAGGCGATCTACGGTTTCCGGGCGGCCGAGGTAGCCAACATCCTTGGTTTCGCCAACGATTACCCGGGGTGTCGTACCGTCACGCTGGCGCGGAATTACCGATCCACGAACGCGATTCTGGATGCGGCCAATGCCCTGATCGGCGAGGCGAGTGCGGGGTATCGCAAGGATCTGTTCGGCACCCGCGGCACGGGCGTCAGGCCGCGCCATGTCACCGTGCGCGACAGCGTCGACGAGGCCCGCTACGTCGTCGATCAGGTGCTCGAACGGCGCGAAACCGGGGTCGAGCTCAAGCAGCAGGCCGTATTGTTTCGCAACGCCCAGCACGCCAACGATATCGAGATCGAGCTGATTCGTCGCGATATCCCGTTTCGCAAGTATGGCGGCCTGAAGTTTCTCGAAGCCGCCCATGTGAAGGATCTGCTGGCGCTGCTGCGCCTGGTGGAGAATCCGCGCAACGAGATCGCCGCGCACCGCGTCTTCCAGCTCGTGCCGGGGATCGGGCCGGGCACCGCGCGCCAAGCGTTCGAACACCTGCAGGCACATAACGATTCGCTGGCCGCACTGGCGACGTTCAGGCCCGGTCGCGGCGATCGCACCATGTGGCAGGCGCTCGCCGGGCAGCTGGCCGATACCGCCGCGGCGGATTGGCCGGCCGGAATCGAACCGCTGGCGCGCTGGTACAAGACGACACTGGACGAACGCTTCGAGCCGCCGACCACGGCGCGCGCCGGCGATATCGACGATCTCGTGCGCATGGCCGGCCAGCACGCCGACCGTGCTGCATTTCTCACCGACCTGACGCTGGACCCGCCGTCCGCGACCGGCGATCACAACGACGACGCCGAGCTCGACGAGGATTATCTGGTGCTCTCGACGGTGCACAGTGCGAAGGGGCGCGAATGGGACAGCGTCTATCTATTGCACGTGGCCGACGGCACCTTCCCCAGCGAATACTCGGCGGACAGCGACGCCGCGCTCGATGAGGAGCGCCGGCTGATGTACGTGGCCTTCACGCGCGCGAAGAACGCGCTCGATGTGGTCTCGCCGCTGCGCTACTACGTGACCGAGCAGCACCGCCACGGCGACCGGCATGTCTACGGTGCGACGAGCCGCTTTCTGACGCCGGCCGTGATGCGATGTTTCGACGCGGTCACCGACGCCAGCGTGCCGGCGCGCGCGTGCGCGTCCGGGGTGGTGGCGGCCGGCCCGCGTGTCGATCTCGCGGCCGGTGCCCGCGCGCTCTGGCAGTAGGGGCGGCGGTTCAGGCCGGTCGCGCCGCCCAGCGACCGCCGCCGGTCTTGCGGCTGTCGTGGCCTCCTACAGGCCGGGCGACCGGGTTCTGGATTGCGCCGGGATTCATGCGCTCGGCCAGCCCCAGCTGCGCCCGTCGGTCCCGGGTCTCGTGGCGCAACGGGCTGTGCAGATAGCTGGCGCGATTGCGCTCGTAGTCCGGCATGTCGAGACGCGGATTCAGGTGAATGCCCACCGCGCTGCGCACGAGGCTTGTGGGCCGCCCGCCGTAGCGGTTGAGACGATTGCGCAGGTTCGAATCCTCGCCGCCGGTGCCGGCAAAGCGCTCGTCGAATCCGTTCACGCCGAACAACAGACCGCGGTCGACCGAGAAGTTGCCGCCGAGCAGGCGCGGGCGGGTTGGCTTGCGGCAGGCGATATGAAAGCAGGCCTTGCTGTGGCGCCAGAAAAGCCGGCGCGTGTGCTCGGCGGCAAAGGCTTCGACCGCGGCCCGGCATCGCCGGCTCTGGCGACGCATGGCGAATAGCGTTCGACTCTGTGCCGTGGTCAGGCGGGCGTAGTCGCCCACGGCATAGCCCATCGGGCGGTAGGCCTGGCGGTGGCGCGCAACCCAGTCGGGCGGCGGCATCACGTCGCCGTCCAGAAACAGCAGCTGCTGGCCGCGGCTGGCGAGAATGGCACTGTTGAGCGCAACCGTCTTGCGGAATCCGCGATCGGCGTGGGTATGCACGCGGATTGGTGGCAGGCCCTCGAGTCGGCCCATGGCGTCGATGAGCGCGAAGGTATTGTCCGTCGAGCCGTCGTCGGCGATCAGCATCTCGTCGGGCCGTACCGTCTGCTCGGCGATCGCGCGCAGCGTGAGTTCGAGCGCGCGCGGCTGGTTGTAGGACGACACGATGAGGCTGATCGACTCCGGCGCCTGCCATGTGCGCTGGAACAGGCCGGCGCTTGTCGTATTTTCGTTGTCGGGCACGGGGTTTTCCTTGAACACGTCTGTCTTGTCAGACCACGGGTTCAAGAATGTGTTCCCTTTCTTAAAGGACGATGACGAAAATGCATCGATTCGCGAAGATTTCGTATTCGGAAACGATTGTTACCCCTCCGTCGTTCGACTTGCCGTATTTGCAAGTTGCTGAAATGGAATGCGGTCCGCGCGCTAACGAATCATGACGATGGTTTTAACGTAAATTTTATGCGGCGACCAATAAATCATGCGCGATTTTGTGATCGTCGTCTTTTCAACGCCCGATATCTTCATGCCAGAGATCCGGGCGCTCGGCGACGAATGTCTCCATCAGCGTCCGACAGGCCGGGTCGTCGAGTACGCGAACGCTGACGCCGCGCTCGGCGAGCAGCGCTTCCTCGCCCATGAAGCTCGCGTTCTCTCCGATCACCACGTGGGGTATGCCATAGAGGAGGATCGCGCCGCTGCACATCGCGCAGGGCGAGAGCGTGGTGTAGAGCGTCACGTCCTTGTAAAAGGCGCCGGGCTGACGACCCGTAGTCTCGAGCGCATCCATCTCGGCATGCAGGATCGCGCTGTCGTTCTGGACGCGGCGGTTGTGGCCCGCGCCGACGATCGCGCCGTCCTTGACCAGTACGCAGCCAATGGGCACGCCGCCTTCGTCGCGCCCTTTGCGGGCCTGGGCCACGGCCTCGGCCATGAATCGTTCGTCGTCCATCGATATTCCCGCGATATAAAAGCCCGAGTCTAAGGCGTTCGCGCCCGCATCGACATATTGGCCGGTGCATATGTCGTGCCGCCTCGGTAGTTATCCGGGGTAGGCATTGCGGTCGCGATCGGGCTACAAAGACACGAGCGATATTCAGACAGCGCGTGGCCGTACGCCGGAGCCCACAAGCCATGACCCGCGACGACAAGCTCAAACGCTATCGCGCCCGGCGCAACAGCGATCGCAGCCCGGAGCCGAGCGGCCGCCAGACCGCGCGTCGCGGCGGCCGCGCGCCGATCTTCGTGATCCAGAAACACGATGCGTCGACGCTGCACTACGATTTCCGGTTGGAGATCGACGGCGTGCTCAAATCATGGGCGGTGCCGAAGGGGCCTTCCACCGACCCGCGCGAAAAGCGCCTCGCCGTCGAAACCGAGGATCACCCGCTCGACTATGCGGATTTCGAGGGCCGGATTCCCGACGACCAGTACGGCGGCGGCACGGTGCTGGTCTGGGACAAGGGCACTTTCGAAAACGCCGGGCGCGACGACAACGGCGCCATCGAGAAAAGCCTCGCCGCCTGTTTCGAGGACGGCCACATAAGCGTCGTGCTGAAGGGCGAGAAACTCGCCGGCGGCTATTCGTTGACCCATTTCCGCAGCGAACGCGGCAAACGCCAATGGCTGCTGGTCAAGATGGACGACGCGGCGGCCGACGCGCGCCGCAATCCGGTCAACACCGAGCCCGATTCCGTGCTCAGTGGCCGCAGCGTGGCACAGATCGCCCGCGACGATTCCGGCGAGCGCGGGCGCGACAATGGCTGACTGGCTGTCATCGCTGCCCGAGCACGTGATCGATGCCGCGCGTGAAACGCGCATGCCGCAGCATTTCGAGCCCATGCTGGCGACTCTGGCCGACACACCGTTCAACGATGACGCCTGGATCTTCGAGCGAAAGCTCGACGGCATTCGCCTGTTGGTCTTTCGCGACGGCGATCATGTCGAATTGCTGACCCGCAATGGCCGGGCCCGGACCGATCATTTTCCGGAACTGGTCGAGCATCTCACTGCCCAGCCGCACCGCCGTTTCGTGGCGGACGGCGAGGTGGTCGCCTTCGATGGACAGGTGACCAGTTTTGCGCGCCTGCAGCAGCGTTCGGGCATCAGTGATCCGGATGAAGCGCGGGCGAGTGGCGTCGCAATCCATTTGTACATCTTCGACTGCCCCTGGCTGGACGGGCTCGATCTGCGGCGCGTGCCGCTGCGCGAACGCAAACAGCTGCTGCAGCGGGAATTCGTTTTCCGCGATCCCGTGCGCTACACCACGCACCGCAACGCTTGCGGCGAGGACTGTCTCGACCGGGCGCGCCGCAAGGGTTGGGAGGGGATTCTCGCGAAGCAGGCCGACAGCCCGTATCGCAGCGGGCGCTCGAAGCGCTGGCTCAAGCTTAAATGCAGTCAGGGTCAGGAACTGGTCATCGGAGGGTTCACCGATCCCCAAGGCGATCGCAAAGGCTTTGGCGCGCTGCTTGTGGGCTACTACGAAAACGATGTGCTGCGCTACGCCGGGCGCGTGGGCACCGGCTTCGACGACACAGAACTCACCCGGCTGCACCACGTGCTCAAGCGCATCGAACGCAAGACGCCGCCGTTCGTCGATCCGCCTTCCGACACACGCGGCGTCCACTGGGTCACGCCCGAACGGGTCGGCGAATTCGCCTTTACAGAATGGACTGCCGACGGGCGCTTGCGTCATCCCAGCTATCTCGGCGAGCGCGACGACAAGAATGCCGAGGATGTGGTTCGCGAGGAGCCCGGGGCATGAGCATCGAGATCGATAACGCCGACAAGGTCTTCTTTCCCGATGCCGGCTACACTAAAGCCGATCTGGTGGCTTACTACCGCCGCGTCGCGCCGCAGATGCTGCCCCACGTCGAGAACCGGCCACTGACCCTGCACCGTTTTCCCGACGGTATCGACGGCGTGAACTTCATCCAGAAAAGCGTCGCGGAGCATTATCCCGACTGGGTCGAGCGCGTGACCGTGGACAAGGAGGACGGCCGTATCACCCACGCGCTGGCGGCCGATGCCGACACCGTGGCCTGGTTGGTCGACCAGGGCACGGTCGCCTTCCATGTCTGGCTGTCGCGCGCCGACAAGCCGTATCGCCCCGACCGGCTGATCTTCGATCTCGACCCGCCGGGCGACGATTTCGCCGTGGTGGTGCGGGCCGCGCGCGCTGTGCGCGCCCATCTCGGCCAGCTCGGATTGGAAGCATTCGTGATGACAACCGGCTCGTCCGGCCTCCATGTCACCGTTCCGCTGGAACGTCGGCACGATTTCGAGTGCGTGCGCGACTTCGCCGCGCGCGTCGCCGAACAGCTTGTCGCGCAGCACCCCCGCGATTTCACCACCGCGCATCGCAAGGACAAGCGGCGTGGGCGGTTGTATCTGGATATCCGTCGCAATGCCTATGCGCAGACCGGCATCGCGCCGTATTCGCTGCGCGCAAAGTCCGGTGCGCCGGTCGCAACGCCGCTGGATTGGGATGAACTCGGTGATGCGAAGATCGGCCCGCGGCGGTTTCATCTGGGCAATATCTTTCGCCGGCTGGCCCAGCGGGATTGTCCCTGGGCCGATATTGATAGGCATCGGCAGAATCTGGCGGCGGCTATTCGGCGGCTGGATGAGTAGCGGCCGGTTTTGGGGTGGCCGCCGGCTCGCACGCCGAGCGACGTCTTGGCTCAGGCGCTGTTGATTCAAGGGCTTCGGTGGTTTGCGCTTGAGTCTTTTGTACGCTCGCGAGTTCGGGTGGGCTCACGAGTTTGTCGGACCTTTGGTTTCGCGCTGCTGCGCGACTTACTTTCGTTTGCTTGTCCAAACAAAAGTAAGCAAAGGAAAAGACACCCGGGCATAGCGCCGGCTGCGCCGCTGCACTCCGACACGCAGCGGCGACGGGATGCGTACAGAACTCGGATCGCTTTGGCGATCCTCAGACATGCTGTACGCACCGGCGCAGTGCGCCGGACACCCGTCGCCGCTCCGTGTCTCCGTCGCCGTGCAACGGGCCCGAATACAAACGCCAGGCCCACAGCATTAGTCACCTGACTCGACCCGTGTAGCTTGCGACTGCGTTGTTGTCGAATTAGGCGAACGCCTGATTCGACATAAGAAGCGCGACCTTGCGCGAGCGCCGGCGAGCTTGTCTGTATTGGGTCCCTTGGGCGTAGCGCCGAGCAGTGGAGGCCGCAAGCGGATAAGACAGCCGGATGTCTGAGCGCAGCGAGTTTCCGGCTGGCCCGCTTGCGGCCGGAGCCGCGCAGGGCACCGATGCGTAGCATCGGCGCAAGACAGGGTGCCTTTTGTTTTGGTTACTTTTATTTGGGCAAGCAAATAAAAGTGACTCGCGCTGCAGCGCGAAACCAAAGGCCTGAAAAACTCGTGAGCAGCAGAAGACTTACTCCCGAACCAGCCTTTTCGAGTCAGAGACCTATAAACAAGTCGCTAGACCAACCGCTCTCGCGAAAGCCAATCCACCAACCGCACGAGTCCATCGAGATCTCGCGCCGGCGCACAGAGATCGACATGCGGCGAGTCATGCTGCACGCCCAGCGCACTCGTGAAATAACGCGGGTGGTCCATCAACGGATCGAGCCAGATGAGCGCGCGGCAACGGCCGCGCAATTGTTTCAGAGCCGCCTGCAGGCGCGCCGGCTCGTCGCTGTCCCAGCCGTCGGACACGATCATCACGACGGTATTGCGATCGAGCATGGAGTCCGCGTGGAGATGGAGAAACGCTTCCAGCGACGTGGCGATCCGCGTACCGCCGGCCCAGTCCTCGACCGTATCGGCCAACCGCACCAGAGCGGATTCGACACGCCCCTGCGCCAGGGCCTGGCTGACCCGCGACAACCGGGTACTGAACACAAAACTTTCGATCGATCGAAACACCTGGCCGAAGGCGTGCACGAAACACAGAAAGAACCGGCTGTAGGCGTCCATCGAGTAGCTGACGTCGGCAAACACCACCAGCCGAGGCCGTTCCCGCGGCCGGTAGCGACGCTTGAACGCGATGACTTCGCCGCCGCGCGCGATTGCACCGCGCAGGCTCGCACGCAGGTCCAGCGCGCCGCGCCTGCGTTGACGCCAGCGCCGTGCGGCGCGTCGGGCGAGCTGGCGGCCCAGCGTGCGTATGAGCCGCTCCATCGCCGCACGTTCATGATCGTCGATGGCGCCCAGATCGGCCCGCATCGCACGCCGCTCGCCGCTGGCGCCGTCGTTGGGGCCATCGCGGCGCGCCTGCTCGACCGCTTGCGCGCGTGCCGGTTCGGGCTCGGTCCGTTCGGCGGCCGCGCGAACAGGCGTCGCGCTGTCGTCGCTCGTATCGGCCTCGGGGTCGGCATCGACCACCTGTGCAGGCGTGGCGTCGACCGCGCCCCAGAAACGCCGAAAGGCCACGTCAAAACGGGCGCGATCCTCGGGCGTCTTCGCCATGCAGGCCCGCAAGACGCGCGCGAACCGGCCCTTGTCCAGCATCGGCAGCGCGCGCAGTGCGGCCAGGGCGTCGGCGCTTTCAGCCGGGCTGACGATCGCCCCCTGGGCACGTAATTCGCCGGCGAAGGCTGCCACGGCCTGCGCGAGCGACCAGCCCGCGATCGCGCCGCGATCGGGCGCTTCAGCGCCCACCGCGGTATGCCGCGAGGCGCTCGCGCATCGCGTCGATATCGGCCGGGTCCTTGAACAGCGCGCCGAGCGTGGCGGGGACCTGGGCGTTGTCGAGATCCGCCGCGCCGATCTCGATCAGGGCGGCCGCCCAGTCGAGTGTTTCGGACAGGCCCGGCGTCTTGAGCAGATCCTGTCCCCGGGCCCAGGCCAGATAGTCGACGATAGCATCGGCGAGCCTCGTATCGATGCCGGGCAGCCGGCGTTCGAGCACAGCGCGTTCCTTGGCGCGATCCGGATAATCCAGCCACAGATAGAGACAGCGTCGGCGCGTGGCTTCGGCCAGGGCACGCGTACGATTGCCGGTGATCACCACCACCGGCGGCACGACCGCGCGCACCGTGCCGTGCTCGGGAATGCTGATCTGCCACTCGGAGAGGATTTCGAGCAGGAAACTCTCGAACGCCTCGTCTGCGCGGTCGAGTTCGTCGATAAGCAGCACCGGGGGCGGGCTGTGGCGCAGCGCGGCCAGCAGCGGGCGCTCGAGCAGGAAGTCGTCGCTGTAAAGACTGGCGCGCAAGGTGTCCGCCGAGGCGCCGGCCGCTTCCTGCAGCCGGATTTCGAGCAGCTGGCGCGGATAGTCCCACTCGTAGAGCGCCTGGGCCGCGTCCAGGCCTTCATAGCACTGCAGGCGGATGAGGCGCGTATCCAGCGCTGCCGCGAGCGCACGCGCGATCTCGGTCTTGCCGACGCCCGCCGGGCCTTCCACCAGCAAGGGTTTGCCCAGCGCCATGGCCAGATACAGCGTCATGCGCAGCTCGGCATCGGTGACATAGGCCTGATCGACGAGCGCGGCGTCGAGCGCTTCGGGGCTGTCGAAGCGCCTTGTCGGGTTCGCGCCGGTCATGCGCCGTGGTCGCTGTCTTCGGTTTCGTCGTCGTTTGCGTCGATCACGCCGTCGTTGATCAGCGCCAGCGTGACCAGGCGCGCATAAAGCGACTCGCGCAGGCTGCGCGGGCGCTCCAGACCCATGCGTTCCAGATAGGGCGCGGCCGCGACCGGCAGGCTCGCCAGGCGCGATGCATGGCGCACAAACTGCGACAGCGTCTGGCCTGCCGAGCCGCCCTGCAGCTTCCTGAGCGCACCGATGAGCGCGCGTTCGATTTCGGTGAAATCGCTGCCGTACGGGTAAGGCTCGAGCCGGCCCCGCGCCTGTTCCGCGGCCAGCCAGCGCCCGACGTTCTCGGGCGTGTTGCGGCGCGCGCTTATCGGCACCTGGTAATCGCGGGCCAGCTTGCCGGCGGCAACCGCCGAACTGCGCAGCTCGTCCTGGAAGCGCGCGTCGGCGATCTCGATGAGCGCCTTGGCGACCTGTTCATCGGTCTTGCCGCGCAGGTCGGCCACGCCGTATTCGGTGACCACGATATCGCGCAGATGGCGCGGAATCGTCGTGTGCGCATAGTGGGCGACGATGTTCGACTCGGGACCATCGCTGGATTGCCGCACCGCGCGCACGCAGATGATCGACCGGCCGTCGTCGAGCGCGTGCGCCTGGGAAACGAAGTTGTACTGGCCACCCACGCCGGACAGCACCTGCCCGCTTTCGAGCCCGTCCGAGGCGATGGCGCCAGACAACGTCGCCTTGATCGCGGTGTTCACGAAGCGCGATTGCCGGCGCTGGACGCGGCGCAGGGCTTCGTTGCCGTAGAGCTCGTTGATCTCGCCGACGCTGGTCATGTGAAACAGCTCGCGCTCGTGGTCGTCGAGATCATGCAGGGCGTCGTAGAAGCTGTTCGGCCCGAGAAAGAAACCGCCGTGCACGAGCGTGGCGCCCTTGAGCCGGTCGCCCAGGCAGCGCTTTTCGATCGCGGCGCGGGCCTCGTCGTCGTCGAGATCGGCGGCGATGGTCGCGCCGCTATCGCCGGCGTCGAGTTCGCGAGCGCGTAGCGACACGCGGTCGTGAAACACGCCGATATGCTTGAGCCGCGCCACGTCCGTTTCGTCGAGCTGGCTGCGCAGATCGCCGGCGTCGCGCAGCGCCGCCAGCGTGGTCGCGTTGACGTCGGTGCCGATCGCGCCCCTATCGAGCAGCTTCTGAATGCCGATGTCGTCGTAGACCGGCCGCGAGATCACGCCCGCGCGATACATCTGGATATAGGCCTCGACCAGCATCTCGGTACAGCCGTAGAGGCCCTGCACGAATGGATCGAGGCCGCCGATCGCCTCGATCAGCGCGCCCTCGTCGTCGCTGCGGCCGATGCTGGCCATCAGCGCCTGGTAGTCGGCATTGTGGTTGTGGCGCAGATCGCAGCTGTAGGCGATCGCATCCGACAACGAGCCGATGCCGATCTGGAGCGTGCCGCCGTCGGCGATCAGGCTCGATACGCGCAGGCCGATCGCATAGTCGGCGGGTGCAACCGGCATGGCGGGCGCGCCGAACGGCTTGAAGCTGGCGGCCTCGCCCTCGAACACGGCATCCGCCAGCGAGGCATCCACCAGGGCGCTGCGCGTCATCATCGGCATGCGCGCGTTGAGCTGGCCCACCACCCAGATCGGCTCGCCGCGTTCGCGCATGGCTTCGACCACGGGGACCAGGTCGAGGGTGACATCGGTATTGCTGGACAGAGAAAAACAGCTGTCGTCGGGCCCCGGCGCGCCCATCTGCATGAGCACGTTCACGCCCGAGTCGATCAGGTCGCGCGCCACGTGGGTGTAGTTCACCGAACGATAGTGACGCTGGGCGTGCTCGTTGCCGAGCATGGAACCGGGCTGAAAGAAGAATTCCGAAACGGTGACGTTGTCCGGCAGTGCCCCGGTACGCACGTCCTGCAAATAGTGCAGGCCCGGATAATCCTCGAACACGCGCTCGACGATCGGATCCATGAGCCGCCGTTCCAGCTCGCTCGAGGCCTGCGGCACGTCCAGCGACAGCGCCGTGAGAATACTCAGCCGGATCGCGGGGTTGGCCTTGGCTCGGGCATAGAGGGCGTTGAGCAGCGTGGCCGGTTTGCCCAGCCCCAGCGGCGCGCCCACGCGGATATCGTGGCCGACGGTCTCGATGATCCAGTCGACGGTGGCCTCGGCTTCGGTGAATCGTTGCGGGCGATCACTCATGCGATGTGTCCTGATGTGCGTGCCGACAGCCGGTCATGGCGCCCTCGGCTTCAGGCGACGTCGCGGTTGCGGCCATACCGATCGACGTACGCCTGCGGCACCTTGACCTGCAACGCGCCGGGCAGCACGCGAAAGCTCGCCGGGGTCTCGGTCAGGATCTCGCCATCGGTATTGACCGGCATGGGCCGGTCGGTGGTGATCTCGAACGTGGTGCCCTCGAACAGCTGCACGCCCTGGACCGACTTGTCCGGCCCGCGCACCAGCGCCGGCAGCATGCCCACCAGACGGGCCAGCGACTGCGGCTTGAGGCTGTAAAGATCGAGTCGACCGTCGTCGAGCGCCGCGTCGTTGGCCACGGCCAGGCCGCCGCCGAAATAACGACCGTTGCCGACCGCCAGCTGTATGGAACGCAGCTGATGGGTTTCGTCGCCGAAGCGCACCGTGGCGTAGAAGGGCTCGGTATCGCGATAGGCCGAGAAGACGTTGCTCGCATAACCCAGCGAACCGAGCCAGCGCTTGGCTGCGTCGGACCGATATTCGCAGGCGCGCACGGCCAGGCCGATGCTTGCGACGTTGACGAAATACACGTCGTTGCACTGGCCCAGATCGACACTGTGGGTGACGCCCTCGACCACGTTCCGGCAGGCCGCCTCGAGTTCGGTCGGGATGAGCAGCGTGCGCGCGAAATCGTTGGCGGTGCCCAGCGGGAGCACGCCCATGGCCTTGCCCGCGCGCATCACCGATGCCGCGGCGAGATTGAGCGTGCCATCGCCGCCGCCAAGCACGATGACGTCCACCGCCGGCGCGTGGTGCTCGATCTCGGCCGGCACGTCCTCGGGCTGCTCGAACTGGCCGAGCGTGACCTCGACGTCGAGTGCTTCCAGCGCGTCGCGGGCCGCCTGTGCGTTGGCTTCGCCCTGGCGGGATTCGCGGTTGATCAGCAGTAGCGCGCGCAGAATGGTCATCCGTGCAGAAAGCGGTTGCGGCTAGCGTAGTGGCCGCCCGAGTCCAGCGCAATCGACACGTCGCGCGCGGGCGCGGGGGGCTGGCCAGCGTCGCGGCTTTGCAGCAATATCGAACACGAAACGAACCGGCGAGTCCCCCATGCAAAGCTTTACCCAACGGATGATCGGCGCCGCGAAACTGCAGGTGCCGACCTACGAGGAAGTCGAACACGACAAGAGCGCCACCGGCCAGGCCGCGATCGTGGTCGTGCTTGCCGCGCTGGCGGCGGGCATCGGCGCGCTCGGTGGCGGCAGCATCGGCGCGCTGTTTTTGACCGCTATCGCCTCGCTGCTCGGCTGGCTGATTTGGGCAGCCATCATCTGGGCCGTGGGCACCAAACTGCTGCCCGAAGCACAGACCGAGGCCGACGTCGGCCAGCTGTTGCGCACGCTCGGCTTCGCGGCCGCACCGGGGCTGCTGCGCGTGTTCGGCTTCATTCCCGTGCTGGGGCCGATCCTGCTGCTGGTCGTCTATGTCTGGATGCTGGCGACCATGGTGGTGGCCGTACGCCAGGCGCTGGATTACAACAGCACCGGGCGCGCCATCGGCGTCTGCCTGATCGGCTGGCTGGCGCAGCTGCTCATCCTGGCGCTGCTCGGCGGCGCCGCGAGCCTGGGCATGGGCGGGCCGTCGCCGGCGCCCGCGGTCTAGGACGTACCGGGCTAGGCGGCCGCGCGGGCGCTGCTGCCTTGGCCGCGCATCGCCTCGGCGTCGTGCGCGGCGTCGAAATAGCAGCCGAGCAGGCGCAGCTGACGCGCCGCGGTGTCGGCCTGGACCATGTCCATGTAGAGCGCCGGCCGCGCGGGCCGGCGTTCGTGCAGCCAGGCCAGATGCTTGCGCGCAACGCGCACGCCTTGCTGCTCGCCGTAGAAGTCGTGCAGCTGCTCGACGAGCGCAAGCAAAATTTCGCGCTCGTCGGCCAGCGTCGGTGGCGCCGGCGCCCGCCCGGTCGCCCGTTCGATAGCGATATCCCGGAACAGCCAGGGCCGTCGGCAGGCGGCACGCCCGATCATCAGGCCGTCGGCGCCCGTCACCGAGAGCACGTGTCGCGCCTTCGCGGGCGAGTCGATATCGCCGTTTGCCCAGACCGGGATCGAAACCGCGCGCTTGACCGCGGCGATGGTGTCGTACTCGGCCACGCCCTTGTAGTGCTGGTCGCGCGTTCGCCCGTGCACCGCGACCGCTGCGATGCCCGCCTGTTCGGCGCGCCGCGCGATCGCCACGGCGTTGCGCCGGTCTGCGCTCACGCCGGTGCGCATCTTCAGCGTGACCGGCACATCGACCGCGGCCGCGACGCCATCCAGAATCGCGGCCACCCGGTCGTAATCGGCCATCAGGGCCGAGCCGGCGGCCTTGCGGCAGACCTTCTTGGCCGGACAACCCATGTTGATGTCGATGATATCGGCGCCCTCGTCGGCATTGACCCGTGCCGCATGCACCAGATCGGCGACATCGCCACCGGCGATCTGCACGATGCGCGGCGTCGGCTCGCCGTCGTGGTCGAGCCGTAGCCGCGACTTGCGCGTGGCGCGCAGCTCCGGGCGCGCCGACACCATTTCGGCGGTCGTCGCGCGTGCGCCCAGACTCCGGCAGAGCTGGCGAAAGACACGGTCGGTCACGCCCGCCATGGGCGCGGCCGCGAGGCCCGGGTCGAACTGGAAACCGGCGATACGCATGGCGGCGTATTCTAAAGCACGTCGCGATACGCCCTGCAGATGCCGGATCGAAACGTGTTATTTTCGATTGCATCGGTTTTGTCACCTTCCCAGGCTTCGATGATCAACACCTCGCTTCGCCCTGCCGCCCTGCTCGTCGCCCTTGCGCTGGGCCTCGCCACCCTGTCCGGCTGTTCGGAAACGCCGCAGGAGAAGTACGACAACGCGGTCGAAAAACTCAACGAAAGCCGCGAATCGCGTAACGAGGCCCAGGAAAAGGTCAACGACAAGAAAGAAGAGCTCAGCGAGCTGCAGGCCAATCTCAACGAGGCTGAAGCCAAGCTCCAGGAAGCGCGCAAGAAGGTCGAAGCCGCCTCCCAGGCCGTGAACAAGACGGTCAACGACGAAGTGCTGTTCCGCACGATCCAGCGCGAAGTGCTCGACAAGAAGGAATTCGACAAGGCGGCCATCTCGGTCGGCGTCAAGAACCGCGTCGTCACGCTCACCGGCAACGTGCCGGACGACGAGACGCGCAAGCGTGCGATCAAGCTGGCGCGCTCGCAGGCCGGCGTACAGGACGTGATCGACGAGCTGGAAGTCGCGGACGGCAAGACGAGCGCTCCGGCGGCCGCCAGCAAGACCGAAAAGCCGTCGAACGACGCGCAGCAGAAAACGCCGGAACAGGCCGCCGAGCCGCCGAAGAAAGCGGCGGGCGACAAGCCGGCCCAGTCCGAAAAGAAACCACAGCCGCAGAGCGATGACGGCGGCGACGACGCCGAAGCCGGCGATAACGCCGCCGAGGACAAGCCCGCCGCGCCGGCCGAACCGCAGAGCGGCGAGAGCTAGACCATGCTGGTCGTCGCCTTCTGGCTACTGCTGATCGCCGCGCTGGGCGGCGCCGCGATGGCGGTGCTCGATGGTGCCACCGCGCCGCTGCGGATGGGTCACGGCGCGATCGCCGGCCTCGGCCTGCTGTGCCTGCTCATCGGCGCATTGATCGCGCCGGGCACGCTGGTCTGGAGCGCGTTTGCGCTGCTCGCGGTGGGCTTTGGTGCGGGCGCGGTGCTGTTTGGCCTCGTCTGGAAATACAGCGCGCCGCCGCGCCTGCTCATCCTCGGCCACGGCGCAATCAACACGCTGGGTGTGCTTCTGCTCGGGATCGCGGTCTTCAGCTAGAACACCGGCGCGGCATCAGTCCGCATCAAGCGTCTGCGCTTTTTTCTGGAAGGGCCGGATACGGCGCGCGGCCGCGAGCTCGGCCTTCACGTGGCCCAACAGGCCCTTCCATAGCGGCATCTTCCAGTCCGGCTCCAGACCCCGCCCCATCCGCATGAGCTGGACGTAGTACCAGCCCATCTGCGAGAAGATATTGAGAAAACGCAGCGCGGATATGGACGACCGCGGCCCGAGCTTTCCCGCCCCGTAGGCCAGATCGGCGCCGGGGTCCTCGGCGCGCTCGGTGGTCCGCTCGAACAGGCGCTGCACGAATGCCGGATCGACACACAGCGGTCGACCCAGGCCGATCACGTCGGTGTCGCCACTGGCCAGCGCATCGACCATCGCGTCGCGGGAACGAAAACCCCCGGTCACCATCAGCGGCATCGTCGCCGCCTCGCGAATCAGTGCGGCATACGTCATGAAATAGGCTTCGCGCTGCTTCGTGCTTTCTCGCCGATCGTCCTGCGCCTGGGCGGCATCGCCGGAATGGCCGAGCAGGCGTGGCTGCTCATAGCTGCCACCGGAGATTTCCAGCAGGTCGATATGACAATCGTTGAGCCAGCGCACGACCTGCAGACATTCGTCGTTGGTGAATCCCCCCTTCTGGAAATCGGCCGAATTGAGCTTCACGCCAACGGCAAAGTCCGGGCCGACCGCGTCACGCACCGCGCGCACAACCTCCAGCAGCAGCCGCGCCCGGTTTTCCAGACTGCCGCCATAATCGTCGCTGCGGCGGTTGGTCACCGGCGAGAGGAATTCGCTGAGCAGATAACCGTGCGCGCCGTGCACCTGAACCCCGTCGAAGCCGGCATCGCGTGCCACGGTGGCGGCATGCACGAAGCGCTCGATCACGGACTCGATGCCCTGGCGCGTGAGCGCGCGCGGCGTGCGATAGGCGCCGAGCAGCTTGAGGCCGACCGCCGAGGGCGCGACCGGTCGCGGCGTGCAGTACAGCGGTGCCTGCCGCCCGGCGTGCGACAGCTGCATCCAGACCCGGTTGCCACCCTCCTTGGCCGCCGCGGCCCAGCGCGTGAGCGCGGCCTGATCGGCGTCGCCGTCGATGACGACATTGCCCGGGCGTTCGAGATCCCAGCGGTCGATCTGAACGTTGCCCGTGATCAGCAGGCCGGCGCCGCCGCGCGACCAGCGCCGGTAGAGCGTTTCCAAAGCCGGCGTGGCGTTCATGCCCGCATCCGACAGACCCTCGGTCATCGCTGCCTTGGCGACACGGTTGGGCAGTTGCTGGCCGCAGGGCAGCGTCAGCGGGGTACGCAGATCACCGAGCGCATGGTCACTCGGCGCGGGGTTGTCGTCGGGATGTGCTTGCATCAGGCCAGCATAGCGCGTCGTTTCCGGCGATACATCCGCGCGCCGGTGTTGTGGTTCGGCCGTGACCGGCCAGGCGCTATCGCCCGCCGATCGTGTATAGCCCGTGGCTGGCGTGGGTTTCCGGCTCCCACAGGGCCAGTGCGTCGTCGATGGCGTCGCGCTCGATCAATGGCGCGCGCCGCGTGGCTGCGGTGACGAAGGCGGTCTCGATCACGCGGATCAACGCCCGGGTGTTGCCGCGCCACGGGCAGTTGCATACCGCCTGCCACGCGGCATGCGTGAGGCCGGCCGGCGCCTGCCAGGTGGTCGCGCGGCGACGCATGTTGTCGAGCGTGACCGCCAGCACGGCGACGAGATCCTCGCGCCGCACGGCCAGATCGGGCAGATGCAGCACCTGCGCCGCGAGGCGCGCGTGCTCGTCCATGTTGACCGCCGAGATCAGCGTCTCCCAGTTGCGGTTGGATGCGAACACGAGCGCGCATTCGAGCGGTCGCTTGGCGGAGGCGCCATACGGCAGATACTGGCCCGAATCGAGCGCTTCCATGAGCACTTCCATCACCGAACCCGACACGCCGTGGGACTCGTCCAGAAAACACACACCCTCGCGCGCGTGCGAAAAGGCACCGGTACGCGACCCCGCACCGGCAAACGCGCCCGAGACATGGCCACACAGCAGCGACTTCATCGCCGCCTTGTCGTCGGTAGACTCGGCCGACAGGTTCACGGTGACGAAATTTCCCCGCTGCCGGCAGAGGTAGTAGTAGTACGCGAGCGAGGTCTTGCCGGCGCCGGGCCCGCCGAGCAGATAGATGCGCTCGACGTTGTTTTCCGCCAGTTCGGTGAGATAGTTGAGCAGCCCGCGCAACTCCGGACTCAGGCAGAAGAAATACTTGTACTCGCGCGTCTCGACTTCCACCGACACCGGCATGGCGATGATGTTGGTCTCGTATACCGGCTCGAGATATGCCTCGAGCCGCGAGATCACCACGCTCGGGTCGCGATCGACCAGCAGGCGCAGGCCATGAACCGCATCGTCACGCGCGGCGCGGGCTAGCCAGCCGCCAAAGGCCGTGAGATGGTCCGGCGACAAGCCGACCACCAGAACCGGCAGCCCGTCGTCGCGCCTTTCACGCTGAGCGCGCACGGCCCGGGCGAGCGCGTCCAGCGTTTCGAGATCGGGATAGAGCGCAAACACGGCATCGACATCAGGCACTTGCCCGACCGGCGCGACCAGCGGCGTGCAGGCCCGCGGCGCGACGGCATCGACGATGCGCTCCTGAATCGCCTCGTTCTGCGCCAGACGCGATTCCACATGCACCGCCACCCGGCGCCGCGCCGGTCTGGCGCTGTCGATCTGATTATTCTTTCGAGCGCCGAACATGGCGTTTACTCCCGGCAACTGCGCCCCCTGGGCGATCGTATCCTGCCCCATGCGCACTGACGAGAGCCGCACGGCGCCCAGACGGTTTCGGCCCATCGCAGGGCTCGCGCGGGCCGGATTGCTCCTGCTGCTGGTCTGTATCGGCGGCTGCAGCGTGAGCGATAGCCCGGCCGCGCGTTTCGACGATTATCTGAGCCGACTCGCCCGCACGCTGGACCGCGACATCCCGGCCGCGCCGGCAGCGCCGCGTGTGGGCTATCCGGCCCGTCGCACGCTGCTACAGCCGGTGGATACGCCGCGCACCGGCTGGATCGGCTTCTTCCAGTTGCACCGCTGCGGCGTGATGAATCTGGTTTCGAAGCGCAACAGCATTCTCGGGCGCGTCGCCCCGCCACAGGCGCGGCTCGCCTACGAATCGAAACTGCTTGCCGGCCTGGTGGACTGCCGGCAGCGCCTCGGCGCCCAGGCGGACGGCGTCGACCCGGAATTTATCGACCGCCTCGATACGCTGATCGCGCGCAAGAGCGCCAGTCGCGCCGCGACGCTCTGGAACAACACCTGGGCAAGCGACCCGATGACCCACCTGTTCAGCGTCGCCGGCAGTGATGCCGGCCTGCAGCCCACGCTGGCCGGGCAGGCGAGCCGCCAGGCGCTGGCCCGACTCACCGATCGAAGCGCGGCCATAGGCGACGGACAGGCGGTCGAACGCGAGGCGCTCGCTTCAGCCTATGAAACCCTCGACACGGTCGAATACGGCGGCGCACTGCAGATTGCGGCGGCCGAGGCCAGCCGCGCACTGGAACAGGCCACCGCGCTCATCGATGCCCGCCTCGCCGACCGTCCGCTTTGCTTCAATAAACGCCCCAATCGACGCGCAAAGATACTTCGGACCATCCTGCTGGATATCTACGGCCAGCGCGTGCAGCCCTATCTCGCCGACCTGGTGCGCGCCGGGCGACTGTGGCGACAAGCCACGGATCGGCTCATTGCGGTACAGACGGCGACGCTGCCGGCCACGTTCACGGCCTATCGGCGCGACACACTGTCTGAGAACACGGGGGTGTGGGCACGCCTGAGCAAGGCGCTCGACGCCCATACACAACGCTGGCAGGACGCCCTCGGCGCCTGCAATCTCATGCCGGGCACGCCGGCACCGAAGCGTTAGCGCCGATCCCGCCCGATCGCCCGCTCGGCGGGCTGAATGGCGCGCTCGGGGCGCTCGATGGCGCGCCCGTGATCACGGCGATCGCGATACGAGCCGCGATATCGATCGTGATCATGACCATAGGGGTTGGCATACCCGTTGATCCGCGGTGCCGCGGGCGCGCCGTAGCGCCCATAGGCGCCGGGCCCGTAGCGTTCGATTACGCGGCCCTGCCCGCCATCGTGGCGATCCCCGCGATAGCTTGGCCCGTACGCATAACCGCCGCGATGACGATCATCAGGGTGGTGGCCGCGATGCCGGTACTGCGGGTACACCGGCTGCACCGAGGTTCGATACTCTTCGTAGCGAAAGCCGCTCGACGGGCCGAAGACCTGTGTCCGGCGACGACTGTCGTAACTGCCGAACGGCGTCGACCGTTGCTGCTGCTCGATAATCACGATGCCGGAGTTGTCGGCGGCCAGTGCGGGGCCTGCGCCGAGCAGCGCGGTCGAGACAATGACGAACAGTCCGATGAAATGCTTCAGCGCACGGGTGTGCATCGACATGGCAGACCTCCTCGCGGGCGATGCCCACTTTTTCAACAGTCTCGGCTCACGGGCGTGAATACGGCATGAATGGCCACGACCGCACGGCGACCCGGGGACCAGAATTAAGCAGACGTTCAGGGCTTCGGGCCTAGCGTTTGCGCTATAGCTACGGGGACCACGCCATGACATCAGACATCTTAAAAGCCTGTCGGCGACCGCTGATCGCGGCGTTGCTGAGCGGCCTGTTCTTCGTGACCGGCTGCGCCAGCAACCCGAAACCGCAGGTCGACCCGATCTTCCAGGCCGTGCCCGGCGGTCAATACGACTGCTATTACCAGTCGGATGACCGCAATGTCGCCGTGAAGGGCGCAACGAGCACCGCCGGCCAGGCAGTCATCGGCGGCGCCGCCGGCGGTCTGCTGGGCAACCAGTTTGGCAGCGGTTCCGGGCGCGATATCGCTACGGGTGTCGGCGCGCTGGCCGGTGCCGGCGCGGGCGCCTGGAATGCGCGCCGTATGGAAAACAACCGCCTGAACAACTGTCTGCAGCGCCAGAATACGTATCCGGGCGGTTATCAGCCGGCCAATCAGAGCGGCTACTAGCCCGCCACGGCCGACCGGAATCGTTTTCCATGCTATCCCGCGACCCCATGCGCTCCCGCCCCATGCGTGTGCTGGCGACTGCCGCCTGCATGACAGCGCTCGCCGTCAGCGCGCCGGCATTCGCTCAGCTCGACGGCAACGCGCTGCGCTCGCCGCTGGCAGAAAGTGCTGGCCCGGGCAAACAGCGCCCCCGCGAGGCCGCGGCACGCGAGAGCCGACCGAAGCCCAACGTCGCGCCCGGCGAAGCCGCCCGGCGCGCCTCACGCGAATACGGCGGGCGCGTTCTCAATGTCGTGCTGGAAGACGGTCCGGGCGGCCCGTACTATCGGGTCAAACTGCTCGACGGCGGGCGCGTGCGCGTGGTGCACGTCGAAGCCCGCCACTGACATCTTCGCCAACCGGCGATCCACACAACCGCATTCGTAGGACAACCCATGCGAGCATTGGTCATCGAGGACGACGTCGATCTGCGCGAGCAGGTGTGCGCACAGCTGCGCAGTGACGGGTTCGCGGTCGATGCCACCGGCGAAGGCGAGGAAGGCCTGTTCTTCGCCTGCGAATACCCGATCGATATCGCGATCATCGACCTGGGCCTGCCCGGCCCGACCGGCCTCGACATCATCCGCGAGGTCCGCGAAGCCGGCCTCGACTACCCGATCCTCATCCTGACCGCGCGCAGCCGCTGGCAGGACAAGGTCGAAGGCTTGGAGACCGGCGCGGACGACTATGTGGTCAAGCCGTTTCAGCCGGAAGAACTCACCGCCCGCATCCAGGCGCTGGTACGCCGCTCGCGCGGCTGGGCGCAGCCGAAGCTGGAGTCGGGCGACATCGTGCTCGATACCGCCCGTCAGGAGGTCTTCGTGGCCGACGAGCCGGTAGAGCTCACCGCCTACGAATACCGCGTACTCGAGCATCTGATGCTGCACGCCGGCGAGGTCGTGTCCAAGACCGCGCTCACGGAACACATCTACGAGGAGAACGCCGAGCGCGACTCCAACGTCATCGAGGTGTTCGTGCGCCGCCTGCGCGCCAAGCTCGACCCCGAAGGCGCGCGCAAACCGATCGAGACCCTGCGTGGCCGCGGCTACCGCCTGTCGCGCGGACTGTCCTCGCGTGAGGCCGATACCGCCGGCAGCACGGGCGCAACGGACTCGTGATGAACTCGCTGCGGGCGCGGCTGCTGGCCGCGACCGCGGTTCTTCTGCTGGCCTTCATCGTGCTGACCGGCGTCGCGCTGGAAACCGCCGTGAGCGAGCGCGCCGACCAGGCCGAGCACGACCGCCTCCAGGGGCTGAGCTATGCGCTGCTCGGCAGTGCCGAAATCACCGACGACGGCGGCTTCAAGCTTGCCCCGCGTGTACTGCCCGAATCGGACCTTACCCGCCCGGACTCCGGCCTCTATGCACTGGTGCTCGACGAGGACGGCGAAACGGTCTGGCGCTCGCCGTCGCTGCTCGATCCGATCGAACTCGACACCGTGCCCGCGGTGGGCGAATGGCAGTTCATGCGTGTCTATCCCGAGCAAGGCACGCTGATCACGCTTTCGTTCGGCTTCCGGTGGGTCACGGATGCCGGCAAGGATTATCGCTATACGCTCGTCGTCGCCGAGGACGCGAGCACCTTCGTCAAGCAGATGCAGCGTTTTCGCGGCGTGCTGTGGGCGCTGCTGAGCGCATCGGCGCTGGTGTTGCTGGTTGTGGAGCTGCTCATTCTGCGCTGGGGGCTCGCGCCGCTGCGCCGGCTCGCGCGTAACCTGGCCACGCTCCAGGCGCATGAAAAGCGGCGTATCGAAGGCCGCTACCCGGACGAAATCCAGCCGCTCGTGAGCAATCTCAACACCATGCTCTCCAACGATCAGGCACGGCTGACCCGCTATCGCAACGCGCTCGGCGACCTGGCACACAGCCTGAAGACGCCGATGGCGGTACTGCGCGGCCTCGCCGAGGACGAGCGTCTGGAGGAAAACCAGCGCCGGCCGCTGCGCAACCAGCTGGCACGCATGAACGACATCCTCGACTACCAACTGCAAAAGGCCGCCGCGGCCGGCAAGCGCAGCCTGACGGCATCGATCGCGATCGCGCCGATCGCCGAAAAGCTGGGGCGGGCGCTGACCAAGGTCTATGCGGAAAGCGGCACGCGTTTTCGGGTCCATATCGCGCCCGAGGTGAAGGCGCCGATCGACGAAGGCGATCTCACCGAACTGCTCGGCACGCTCATGGACAACGCGGCCAAATACGGCAACGGCGAGGTGGACGTTCGCGCCGAAACCCGCGACGGCGACCTGCACCTGCAGATCGACGACAACGGCCAGGGCTTTGGCGACGGCTCGACCGAACGCCTGCTGGAGCGCGGCGTGCGCGCCGATACCAGCCGCGAGGGCCAGGGCCTCGGCCTGGCGGTGGCTGCCGAAATCGTGCGCTCCTATACCGGCGAGATCACGCTCACGCACTGCGAACAGGGCGGCGCGCGGGTCGCCATCGTACTGCCGGCCGGGTGATACGATCGATTCCGTACCATCACGAACCGCCGTTGCGGCCCACGGCTTGCCCGGCGCCGCGACTGCCCCAACGGTTACACGACCCGCGGCGACGTGGCGCCCGCACGCCCGAGCCGCCGGGCCGCTGCGGCGGCTTCATCTATCGAACACGACACACGACCCATGAAAAACACCGAAAGCGCACGAGCCCTCGACCCGGAAAAGCTCGACCCGGAAGCACTCGACCCGAAGACCTATCACCGTGTGATCGGCCCGGCGCTCAAGGCTGCGGCCGACATCGCCGCCAAGCGCGGCCACCCGACGCTGCATGACGACATGCCGGCGATGCTCGCGCTGGTCGACATGGTCACGCGCCTGACCGATCTGTTCATCGAGCATTATCCCAAGGCCGCCCGGGACGAGCCGATGCTCGAGAATGCCGCCACCGGCGCCTGCGTCATGGTCTTTCAACAGGCCAAGATGCCGGCCGACGCGATCGGCAAGTGCCTGGCTGCGCTCGAGACCGCCTATCGTCAGCTTTACGAACACGACGTGATCGACGACGCGCGCCCGTTCATCGCCATGGCGTGGGAACATCTGGACGACGACCAGCGCGAAGAGGCCGCCCAGTGCCTCCAGCAGGCTTCGGAGCGCGTGATCGCCGCAATCGAGGCCTGGCAGACGCAGGTGCACTAGCCATGGGCCGTCTTGCCAGCGCGCTGCGTACCGGCCTGCTCGCGACGACCCTGATCGGGCTGACGGGCTGCGTGGTCATCTCGCCGTTCGGCGGCCAAGACGACCAGTTGCGCGAGACGACGGTTCAGGGTGAAGGCGACAGCAAGATCCTCTGGCTGCCGATTTCCGGCTTCATCTCGGATGCGCCGGGACGTCAGGCCTTCGGCCTGGTACAGCAGCCGTCGACGCTAGCCAGCGTAACCCGCGCGCTCGACAAGGCCGCGCAGGACGACCATATCGGCGCCGTGGTGCTGCGCATCAACAGCCCCGGCGGCACGGTGTCCGCGGCCGACGAGATCCACGCTCGTATTCAGCGCTACCACGAAACGACGGGCGTACCGGTGATCGCGAGCTTCGGCGGCGTGGCGGCGTCGGGCGGCTACTACGTGGCCATGGCCGCCGATACGATCATCGCCCAGCCGACCTCCATCACCGGCTCGATCGGCGTGATCATTCCGGGCGTGAATGCCAAGGGCCTGCTCGACAAGCTCGGCGTCGAGGACGCCAGCTACGTCAGCGCGCCGCACAAGGACATCATGTCGCCCCTGCGCGATGCCACGCCCGAGGAGCGCAGAATCGTGCAGGACGTGATCGATTCGCTGTTCGCGCGCTTCGTGGCCGTCGTCGAGGCCGGGCGGCCGGGCCTGGACCCGGCACAACTCGATACCGTCACCGACGGCCGCATCGTCGCCGCCGACGACGCCAGACGTCTCGGGCTGATCGACGAAATCGGACATATCGACGATGTGCTGACGCTGGCACGGGCGAAGGCCGGCGTGGACGAGGCCCGGGTCATCCGCTACTACAGTGGTGCCCGCGCGCCGCGCTCGATTCTTGCCGAAGCCGCCGCCGGCGGCGGCCTGAGCCTGAGTGCTGCGGGCGTTCCCATCGATCTGTCGATCGACAGCAACGCCGGCACCGCTGCCCAACCGCTCTATCTCTGGCAGCCGCCCGCGTCGCGCTAACGGCTCGGACGTCTAGCCGGCGGCAGCCGTGCTGGCGCTGTCGCCGGCCTGCGCCTCGGCGCCATCCTCGAGATGCGGCAGCGACGTCAGATGGGCGATCGACTGGCGCAGGTCCGGGCCGAGCAACTGCAGGGCGTGTTCGGCGACATCGCGCAGCGCCGCGTCGATATGCAGCTTGTTGCCCTGCTGTTGCAGCAGGCCGACACGCACCAGCGTCTGCAGATGGTTGCGGAACAGGCGCGAATCGAAGAACTCGGGGCTGTTGCGACCGGTGAGAATGGCCATGCGCTCGGCCATGAGCTGGCACTGGCGCTCGAAGCGGCCGCGTTCCACGCAGCCGGACTCGAGATTGTGGCTGAGCAGCATCGCGGTCATCGCATAGCGTTCGAGCGCTTCGCGCATGATCCGCGACAGGCTCATGAGGGCGGCGAAGGCGTTGCTGCCCGCTTGGGGCCGCCGCAACTGGCCAGACTCGTCGGTCAGCAGAAAACCACAGTCGAGCAGCCCGTCGATCGCGCCGTCCAGAGCCATGCGCGCTTCGTCCGGCCGCCAGCGCAGGAACAGTTCCGAAGCCAGCAGCGGGTAGAGCTCGACGGCATCGTCGAGCACCCGCGCGCGGTCGCGATGTTCGAAATGGGCAAAGAAATTGGCCACCAGCGACGGCAGCGCGAACAGATGCATGACGTTGTTGCGCGTGTAGGTCAGCAGCACGGCCTGGCGCGACTCCACGGTCAGCACGTCGCCCCAGGCGTGCGGCACACGGATCAGGCGCATCAACGGCTCGGCTTCGGCGAGCAGCTTGCGCCCGTCGGTCTCGGCCGGCGCGGTGGCGTCGCGCGAATACGGACTGTGGCGGGCCAGCTGGGCGAGCAGCGCCAGCGTGCCGACCATCTCGTCTTCGGCAACCGCCTTCTGCGGGCTGCCAAGCAGCACGAGCGAGGCCAGCCCGGTGGCGTTGAGCGTGGCCGTGGCGTTGATGCCCTCCATCACCCGCTCGGCCAGCGACGAGACGAAATCCTGCAGCCAGCGGGGCCGCGCATCCATGTCGAGGCTGCGCATCTGCTCGCGCCAGTCCGGCAGGTGCGCATCCGCATAGGCCTGAAGATCGATGGGTTCGCCGAAGGAAACGAACACGCGGCCATACTTGCGCTTGAGCACCTTGGTGGAGCCACGCACCAGATCGCCCATGGACTCGCCTTTCTTCGGGCGCGTGCCGCGCAGCTCGTCGAAGTACTTGTTGACCTCCATGACGCGGTCGTAACCGATATAGACCGGCACGATCGCCGCCGGCGCGCCCTTGCCGCCGAGCGCGCTGGTCACCGCCATCGACAGCATGCCGGTCTTGGGCGACAGCAGCCGCCCGGTACGGCTGCGCCCGCCTTCGGGATAGAACTTCATCGGCTGGCCGCGCTGGATGAGCACGTCCACATAGGCACGGAACACGGCGGTATAGAGCCGGTCGCCCTTGAAGCTGCGCCGCAGGTAGAACGCCCCGCAACGGCGCAACAGGGCACCGACCGGCCAGAAGTTGAGATTCACCCCGGCCGCGATCTGCGGCAGCGCCAGCCCTTCCTGATAGAGGATATAGGACACCAGCAGGTAGTCCATATGGCTGCGATGCGAGGGCAGATAGATCACCTCGCGGCGGTCATGCGTGGTTGCGCGAAGACGGGCGAGATGGCGCACATCCACGCCGTCGTAGATGCGATGCCACAGCCAGGTGAGCACGCGCAGCATGAAGCCGATGGCGATGTTCGAATAGTCGGCCGCGATCTCGTTGGCATAGTCGCGCGCCCGGGCACGCGCCGCCGAGACGGTCACGTTTTCGCGGCGCGCCGCGGCTTCGATGCTGTGTTGCACGTCCGGATCGGCCAGCAGGGAATTGATCAGCTGGCTGCGCCGCGACAGGGCCGGACCGAGGGTGGCCGCGCGCTGGCGGCGAAAGTGAATGCGCAGCACGCGTACCAGCTTGCGCACCATGGTGTCGGGCGCGGCGCCCTCGTCGAGAAAACCGCGGTAGTCGAGCGGCTGGCCGAAGTGCACCAACGTATTGCGGCCGTTGGCGAGCACGATCAGCAGTTTGCGCAGCCGGCCGGTGCGTTCGCTGTCGGCGAACAGGATCCGGAACAACGACGTTTCCTTGACCGGGTTACGCCCCCAGAACACCGACACGGGCACCATCTGCACGTCAAAGTTCTTGTCGTGCAGCCCGCGCGAGACGATGCGCTGCAGCTCCGAACGCTCTCGGCTGCGCCCCACGGGCAGCGCGAGCACCACCGCACGCTGCATGCTCGGCATGCGGTTTCCGGCCAGCTGCGGGCGCGGCAGGCCATGCTCGGCACAGACCGCCTCGAGCGCCAGCCAGTCCATGACGCTTGCGACCGGCAGCACGTAGCACAGCGGTTTGTCGGCCGCGAGCGAGATCTCCTCGAGGTCGGACGGTGAGGCATGGGTGTTGATCCATGCCCGCAGCGGCCAGCGCAGCAGCGGCATGAACAGCATGAGAAAGCGCAACAGAAAACGCATGGCCTTTTCCTCTCGCGACCTGTCAGCCGGAACGCACGAAAAAGCGCACGATCTCGCGCGTACGTTCGCCGATGGCCCGTGCGACACGCTCGACCCGCCCCTGTTCCGCCAGCAGCGCACGATCCGCCCCGGTAGCCAGTGACGGTGCAAAGCGAACCCGGAGCTTGGCCAGCGCGCTTTCGTCGGCGCCCACGAACTGGGCGAACACCCAGTTCCAGGGCAGGTTCCAGGCCCGGCCACGACAGACCCGCGCCACGAAATCGACAATGTAGGGCACGCCATCGTCGCTCACCAGCATGTTGCTCGGCGCACGCAGATCGCAGTGGGCCACGCCGCGAGCGTGCATCGCCGCCACCAGCGCGTCGAGGCGCTCGTAGGCGATCTTTGGCGGCTTCGCCTGGGGCCAGGGCGTCGCCGGCAGGTACTCGATGAGCACGCCGCGCGCATCCAGCTGGCGATACAGCTTCGGAATGCCGGTGATGCCGGCCAGACGACGCAGGGCGCTCGCCTCGCGCCAGATCAGCACCGGCGCGATGATGCGCCCGAACCAGCCCGGCGTGCGGGCATAGTCCTTGAACACCGCCTGCGCATCGCCGTAGACAACGAGCGCGACCTCCGGTTCGGTACGCCCGCCCGTCTTGTAGTAGCGACGCGCATGCGCATGCAGCTGCGCCCGGGTCAGCCCCCGAAGCGCCTGCAGATCGGTCCGGTCGTGGGGCATGCAGGTCCCGGGCTAGGCGCCGCCGTCGTCGTCGCTGTCGTCGCCGTACATGCGCTCGGGCGGCACGTTGCCGTCGTAGACATCCTTGAGCCGGTTCTCGAGATAGTAGCCGCGCATGAATGCATAGGGATCGAACTGTTGCGCCAGGGTTTCCTCGAAGCCGAGCAGGCTGGCGCGGTAGTTGATCAGTTCCAGCGCGCGCAGACTCCAGACGATGTAGTCGTAATCTTCATACGCATAGGTGAACGGATAGAAGAACTGGTCGCCCAGACGACCGGTCAGATCGCGGCCGGTGCTCGGGCCGAGAAACGGCAGCACCAGATAGGGCCCCTGTCCGAGCCCCCAGTAGCCGAGCGTCTGACCGAGATCCTCGTCCACTTCGGCCACGCCCACGGCACTGGCAACGTCGAACAGCCCGACGACGCCGGCGGTGGTATTCACCATGAAACGCCCCAGTGAGGTGTTGAACGCGCCCCACTTGAGCTGCAACGCGCTGTTGGCCATGTTGATTGGCTCCCGCGCGTTGTCGAAGAAATTGCCAACGCTGCGCTGCACCGGGTCCGGCGTGATCGTGTCGTAGCCGCGGGCCACGGGTTGAAGCACGTACCGATCGGCGGTGTCGTTGAACTTGTACACCGCCCGGTTGACCGGCTCGATCGGGTCCCAAGGCTCGGACGGCGGACTGTGCACACAGCCACCAAGCACGAGCAGCGCGAACAGCCCCGGAATCGAAAGCAGCGGGGACGGCAACAGTTTCATCATGGTTATCCTCGAGATATGGGCGCGCCGGCAGGCGCTACTTGCGGCCGCGATAATGGCCGAGCAGCTCGCTCAGCGAATGCTGCGGCGTGAAATCGAAGGTACGCGCAAACAGCCCGCCGTCGATGATCACCGCATACTTGAAGAAATCGATCAGATAATCCGGTGGCGCATAGCGGCCCAGCGCCCGTACCGACCGGCGCGCCAGCGACGGCGGCACCGAGGGCAGGAAAAGCCGCCGGCAACCGGCCAGCTGCAGCGCATCCTGATACGCCACGTAATCCTCAGGGGCGACATTGTATACGCCCGGCCGGTTACGCTCGAATGACCGCAACACCGCCGCGGCCATGTCCTCGACATGAATGAACTGCATCAGCGGCGAGAAACCGAACAGACACGGCGCCACCGACTGCGACAGCATCCGGCTGATCTCGTTGTTGATGCCCGGCCCGGCGATATTGCAGGGACGCAGAATCGCGATGTTCAACTCCGGGTGCTTGTAGAGATGGATGTTGAACAGGTTCTCCAGCTCCACCGCGTCCACGATCTCGGGCATGAGATTGGCCGCGCGCATCGGATACTCCTCGTCGATGAGCGAGGGGTTGCGCGCGTCCGCACCGTAGACGTGATACGTCGACAAAGCGATCACCTGCTCCACGCCGTACTTGCGCGCCAGACGCAGCAGGCGGGCGGTGCCGACCACGTTCGCCGAATAACGTCGATTGCGTGTCGACTGGGTGAAGCGGATACGCCCGAGGTGGATGATGCCCATGAACCCGTGCTCGCGGAACACGTCCTCGAAGGGCCGGGTGTTGAAATCCACCACGTAGTCGACGGTATCGGGGTAATCGGTCTGCAGACCGCGGAATTCGACGCCGACGACCTCGTAGTTTTCCTTGAGCAGCGCGATGACATGCTGGGCGAGCGCGCCCGCGGCGCCGGTGACCAGCACCTTGCCGCGCGTGTCGCTGCCGATACCGTGCGCCTTCGGGCGCGACCGCGTGTTGCGGCCCCGGCTCTGGCGCCGCGCCGGTGTCTTGCGCCGCGGGGTGGCGCTTTCCTGGGTGCTGTTGGCCGTTTCGTCGATATCGCTTTTGTTCTCGGTCGACTCGGTCATCAAAAAATACTCTTGCGCTGGGCAATGCCGGTATCGATCAGGTCCCGGATGGCGTCCTTGACCTCTTCCACGCGCCATTCCACATCGCGCTCGTTGCGCGCATCGTTGGCGAAATGCATGGGCTTGCCGAAGTTCAGAAACACCCGCGCCGGCAGCGGCACCAGCGGCGCGAGCGGGAAATACGGCATTCCCAGCATGCGCGCCAGCGGCTTGATATCCACAAGCGAGGGCATCGTCTCCTCACAGCCGACGACACCCACCGGCACGATCGGCGTGTTGTGCTCCATGGCCAGATGCATGAAGCCGTGGCCGAAACGCTGCAACTGATAGCGCAGCCGATATGGCTTGCCGGAACCGCGGATGCCTTCAGGGAACACCACGATAGCCTCTTCGCGCTCGAGCATCTTGGCGCAGTTCTTCGGATCGCCGATCACGCCGCCGACCGAGTTCATCCAGTTGCCCAGAAACGGCACCGACGGAAACCAGCGCTCGATCATGGAGCGCGGCAGGCGCGCGTTCTCGGCCTTGTTGGCGACCGAGAAACTCACCATCACCCCGTCCATGGGCAACTGACCGCTGTGGTTGCCGATGATCAGCAGCCGCCCTTCGCCGGGAATGTTGTCGAGCCCGTTCGCCTGCACCCGGAAATAGTTCTGGTAGAGCCAGCGCACCGCCGTGAAGGTGATCTTGGCGGTATCGGGATTCAGCCCCCAGGGGTCGTAGCCCTGGGTGCCGATGTTGTGCTTGGGCAGCGCATCGACGAGCCGATCCACGTCCCGACCGACCGTACGGGGCTTGAGAAACTGCCGAGTGCGCATAGAACTCCTCGCACGGCGCGTCCGTCGGTTCTGGGGCGGGCGCGCCTTTGGTTTTACACTGCAGCCTATGACCATCGAGCTTAGCACGCAGATCGGCGTGCCAAGCACTGTGAAGGCGTTCGATGCCCCACGATTCCACCGCCACAGATCACGCCAGCCAGCGCGTCGTCACGCTGGCAATCGAACACGTGAGCCCCGGCCCGAGTCAGGCCCGTACGGCGTTCGACGAGGCCGGCCTGGCCGAGCTCGCGGCATCGATCGCCACGTCCGGCATCATCCAGCCCGTGGTGGTGCGCGGCGATGCGGCCGAGGGCTATCAACTGCTCGCCGGCGAACGTCGCTGGCGCGCCGCGCAACGCGCCGGGCTCACCGAGCTGCCGGCGATCGTCCGCAACGATCTCGGGGCGGCCGAGGCGGCGGTGCTGGGGCTGATCGAGAACCTGCAGCGCGAGTCGCTCGGGGTCATGGATACGGCGCACGGGCTGGCCCGGCTCTGCGACGAACACGGCCTCACCCACGATGCCGTCGCCCGACGGATCGGCAAGTCGCGGGTGTACGTCACCAATTATCTGCGGCTGCGTCAGCTCGCGGCACCGGTGCAGAGACGACTGGATGCGGGCGAACTCAATCTGGGCCACGCCAAGGTGCTGGCCGGGTTCGGTGCCGCGCGCCAGATCGAGCTGGCGCGTCTGGCGGCCACGCGGGCCATGAGCGTGCGTCAGCTGGAAGCGGCGGCGCGCAAACTGGATGCCGACGACACGCCGGGGGCAGCGACCGTCGACCACGGCATGGCGGAACTGGAAGGCCAGCTCGCGGATCTGGTCGGTAACGCGGTCAGAATCGACTATGACGCAGATCGCCGTCGCGGCGAGCTGCGGATCGCCTTTCACGATCTCGACGAATTCGACGGCCTTCTCGCCCGGCTGGGCTTCGCCGGCGACTGAGTCGGCCGGCGCGCGGACGATCGCCTAGCGGCGTGGCCCGTTGCCGGAGGGCCCGCGCGTCTTCTTCACCGCGCCCATCAGGCCGCAACCGATAATCACGGCCGCGCCGACGCCAATCCAGACCGGCGGCACGCTCAGCGCGTAGGCACCGTAGGCCAATGCACCGGCCACGATGATGATGCCAATCATGTAGACAGAAAAATTCGACATCGGCGTCGTTCCCTGAAAAGCGCTTTGCGCGTCTGTTTATTCGACCGTGGGCGTGTACAGCGGGCTTTCCTGGCGGCTGTAGTAACGCGCCAGCGCCTTGAGCTGGTCGTCGCTCATGCCCTGAACCTGGCCGGACATGATCGCGTTCTTGCGCTCGCCGTCGCGATAGGCCTTGAGGCTGTGCAGCAGGTAATCCTGATACTGACCGGCGAGGATCGGGAAATTCTCGGTCTGGGACACGCCCTTCTTGCCGTGGCAGCTGGCACAGGTCTGGGCTGCCTGCGATACCCAGTCGCTACCGGCCGGCTTGTCCTCTCCGGACTCGGCGGCCAGGGCGACGCTCGCCAGACCGCACAGCACCATAAGAATCAATCCACGCGTGAATGCATGCGTCATCGTTGCCAGCCCCGCCATTACGGCTTCTGCTGCGACAGGTATGCCGCAATGTCCTTGATGTCCTGATCACTCAGACTCGATGCCTGTGCGTGCATGGTCGAGTGCTTGCGTGCGCCACTGCGGTAGGCCTTGAGCGCGGACACGATGTAGGTCGCGTGCTGACCGGCCAGCTTGGGCACGTGATAGGTCGGGTAGGCGTTGCTGTATTCGGGAATGCCGTGGCAGCCCACGCAGGTATAGAAGCGCTCCTTGCCTGCGGCCGCATCCCCCGGTGCGTCGGCGTTGTCCCCGGACTGGGCAAACGCAGGGGCACTCACGAAGGCGCAACAGATCAAGGCCATCAGGGCCTTACGCCAACTTTGCATCATCAAACTCTCCCGGTGACAGCATGCGCCATGGAGCCCGGCGCAGCGATATGCTCTTGTAAAACCGCGCATGAGTCAATTCGCGGCACGCGCGTCAGTCGTCGGTTTCGTCGTCCCGGGCATAGGGAAACGAAGGCTCGACGACCTGCGCCATGCTGGCGCTGAGGTTGAACCCGGAACCGCCGTTCTCATGCCGGTCGCGGCCAAGATCCCGCTCGTCGAGCTGCAGCATGGCCAGGCTCGCGACCCCACCCGCGGGCCCGCCGGCGGGCCCGGACCAGACGCCGATACGCGGCTCGCCGCTGCCCGCGCGCGGCAAACCGCCGCCGTAGATGCCGCGCAGCGGTTCGGGCATGAGCGCATCGGCACCGCGATCGAGCGGTGCCGTACTCAACTGGACGTCCAGCCAGCTGCGCCAGCGCCGTGCCGCCAAAGACTCCAGCTGCCGCGCCGGCACCCGCGCCACGACACCACGGGCGAGCGCGGCCGCCGTATTCCGCCCGAACTGCACGAGGCCGCCCGAGCGTTCGCCGGCTTCGAACGCGAGCTTTTCCCTGGCACTCCCCGGCGTCGGCATCTTCAGCGCGCCGTCGAAATGCGCGCGTAGCCGGACCGTTTCGCCGTACCCGCGCGGCGTGCTGCTCAACGCGACGGTAGCGGTGAGCCAGGGCTTGCCGCCGTAAGGGTTGGGCACGCGCAACTGGACCGTGGCGTCGCGGGCGCGCGCCGTGGATTCGTCACGGCCGGCCAGGCGACGTACGCGGCGACGGATGGTGTTGAACATGGATCAACCTGCGCCATCTAGACAATGGAAGGATTATAATGGCCTATCGGAAATACTCGCATGGCAGACACACAACGATTCAATATCAGCGGCCGCGTTCAGGGTGTCGGCTTTCGAGCCGCCACGCAGGACAAGGCACGCGAACTCGGCCTTGCGGGCTGGGTGCGCAACTTGCCGGACGGGCGCGTGGAAGCACGGGCCACGGGCACCGCTGATGCGCTCGAGGCCTTGCGCCTCTGGTTCGAGCACGGTGGCCCGTCCATCGCGCGTGTCGACCGCGTCGATACAACAACCGTCGAGGCCCAGGACGAACCGCCTCATCCCTTCACCGTACGCTGAGCCCCGCCCCGGCGGTTGCCGGCACAACGTCCAGACCGATGCCGATGAACGACTCCAACGACACCTACCTGCCCCGCTGGTTCTGGCTGGGCGTGCCGATCCTGCTCTACTTCGGGCATTACCTGGCGCGGGCATTCCTGAGCCATCCGGTATACGACACCTGGCTGCGTCACGAAGCGGGGCTGACGGAATCGGGCACGGTACTGCTGCTCGCACTCGCGCTCGCGGGCGGGCTCTATGTTACCCGCTGGGCGGTGCATACCGGCGACCGGCGACTGATGCTCTTCTTCGGCCTGTTCGCGCTCGGCTGTCTTTATTTCGGTGGCGAAGAGGCGAGCTGGGGTCAGCACTGGTTCGGCTGGGCCACGCCCGAGGAATGGCGCGCCCTAAACAATCAGGCCGAAACCAACCTGCACAACTCCAACGCGCTGGCCGGATCCCTGCTCGACCAGCTGCCACGCAATCTGCTGGCCATCGCCATGCTCGTCGGCGGGGCGATTCTGCCGCTGGTGCGGCACGCCCGCGGTGTCGTCTACGCGCCGGGCACGGTTCGCTACTGGATCATGCCGGGCATCGAGTGCGTGCCGATCGGCTTCATCGCGCCTCTGGCCTCGATCCCCGAGAAACTGTTCGAAGCGGCGTTCGATGAGGTGCCGTTTCCTTTCGATATCGATGCCGGCGAGGTCAAGGAACTGATGTTCGCCGTTTTCCTGGCGCTTTATATCGCCGCGGTGATCGCCCGCATCCGCCACCGACGCAACGATGTGCGACAGGGCGGCTGACCGGCCGCCCCTTCGGCGCAGGAGTGCGGCAGAATACGCGGGGCCGGCGCATCGGCGCAGAGCGTCGCGGCGCGCCACACAAGACACCCGACAAAAGAAAGGCCCGAATCGGGAGGGCAGCCGATCCGGGCCTGAAGAGTGATGCCGCCAGGGGGAGAGCGGCACCAGCATCGCAGCGCTATCGCTCGGGTAGCTTGCGCTGCGTTGGCGCAAAAACCGGTGAAGGGGGGGGGGGACACCGATTCTGCGAATTCGGCGAGGCGTTGCGCCCCGCCGGCTTCGAGACGAATTATAGGCAAGCGCGATCGTGATTCCTAATTGCATTTCTTATTGCTATGGATAGCGATGCACTATACACACATTTTTATTTGCTCATACAGCCTTTTATAGCGACCGGGAGCCATCGATGAGCGCGTCACCCGCCCTCGACAACACGCCGACTGCGCGCGAAGCGACCAAGCGTCGGACCTTTGCCATCATTTCGCACCCCGACGCGGGCAAGACCACGCTCACCGAGAAGCTGCTGTTGTTCGGCGGCGCGATCCAGCTCGCCGGCACGGTTAAGGGACGCAAGGCGTCACGCCATGCCACCTCGGACTGGATGGCCATGGAGCAGTCGCGCGGCATTTCCGTGACCACCTCGGTGATGCAATTCCCCTATAACGAGCGCATCGTCAATCTGCTCGACACCCCCGGTCACGAGGACTTCTCGGAAGACACCTACCGCACCCTCACGGCGGTCGACAGCGCGCTGATGGTCATCGACATCGCCAAGGGCGTGGAGCCGCGCACGATCAAGCTCATGGAGGTCTGCCGGCTGCGCACCACACCGATCTTCACCTTCATCAACAAGATGGACCGCGAAGGCCGCCCGCCGCTGGAAGTGCTCGACGAGATCGAGGACGTGCTGGGCATCGCCTGTGCGCCGATCACCTGGCCGATCGGCATGGGCGGGCAGTTCAAGGGGGTTTATCACCTGCTCGAAGACAAGGTCCATCTCTACGAGGGCTCCGACAACGAGGCCGGCGGCAAGACCGTCACCATGGACGGCCTTGAGGATGCGCGCCTCAAGGAGATCGCCGGCATCTTCTACGACGATCTGCTCGAGGAAATCGAACTCGTGCGCGAGGCGGGCGTGGATTTCGACCTGGAGATGTACCGCGCCGGCGAACTCACGCCGGTGTTCTTCGGCTCCGCGGTCAATAATTTCGGCATTCGCCCGCTGCTGGACGCCTTTGTCGAATGGGCGCCCGCGCCGCTGCCCCGCCCGACCACCAGCCGCGAGGTCGAGCCCGCCGAAGAACCGCTGTCGGGCTTCGTGTTCAAGATCCAGGCGAACATGGACCCGCAGCATCGCGACCGTATCGCCTTCATGCGCGTGTGTTCCGGGCATTACGCCAAGGGCATGAAGATGCAGCACCTGCGGGCCGGCAAGGAGATCCGCGTCAACGATGCGATCACCTTCATGGCCAATCGGCGCGAGGCCGCGGAAACGGCCTGGCCGGGCGACATCATCGGCATCCACAACCACGGCACCATCGCCATCGGCGACTGCTTCTCCCAGGGCGAGGATCTGCAGTTCACCGGCATCCCCAACTTCGCGCCCGAGCTGTTCCAGCGCGTCGTGCTGCGTGACCCGCTAAAGGCCAAGGCGCTGCACAAGGGCCTCGATCAGCTTTGCGAGGAAGGCGCGACCCAGGTGTTTCGCCCGATCAACAACAACGACGTGATCCTCGGCGCGGTCGGCGTGCTGCAGTTCGACGTGGTCGCCGAGCGGCTCAAGAACGAGTACGGCGTGAAAGCCACCTTCGAGCCGATCAACGTGCATACCGCGCGCTGGATCTACGGCGACGACCGCGAGATCCGGCGTTTTCGCGACCGCATGGACGACGGCGTCGCCGAAGATCACGGCGGCGCGCTGGTCTATCTCGCGCCTACCCGCGTGAAGCTGCAGCTCACCGAGGAACGCTGGCCCGACATCACCTTCGCCAACACCCGCGAGTACAACGCGGGCTAGGGGCTGTTGTCGTTTCATACGAGTCCGTGCCAAGCGCTGTTTTGCGGCAAAACAAGGCGTAGCGCGCGCCGCGCAGTCAGTCTGCGCAAGCGTGCTAGAACGCTGGATTGCCGCAAAACAGCGCTTGTCCCATAGGGTTGGGCCGCAAATCGCGTGCTACGGCGTTGCAAGTCTTGATCGTGGCACGCCACGACCGGCGGCTCGCGCCTTGCAGCACACGATTTGCGGTCTCCAACACGGCGCTCGGATGAAACGGCAACAGCCCCTAATTGTCGCGCGCGCTCACCAGCCGGATGTCGGCGCGTGCCAGCAGCTCCGCCTCGCGATCGAGATCGGCCTGGGTGAGCGGGCGCTCGGCAAGCCAGTCGCTGTCGCAGACCAGGCGAATCTCGCGCTTGCCCACGCGCAGCCGTACCGGCGGCGCGAGGTTCGGGTCCCGGCCACGATGCAGGATCACCGCCAGACGCAGCACGATGACCAATTGGCGTGCGAGTGCGCGCCAGTCGGCGGGTAGCGCCTCGATCAGGTCGGCCCGAAAGCGACCACGATGCAGACGCACGAGCGTGGCCAGCAGCGCCTGATCGGTGCGCGAAAAGCCCTGCAGGTCGGCGTTACGCAGGATGTACTCGCCGTGTTTGTGATAGCCCTTGTGGGAAATGGCCAGCCCGATCTCGTGCAACAGGGCCGCCCAGCGCAGCAGGCGCAGCGCCATGCCGCTGGCATGGGCGTCCGACTTGTCGTCGGCGTAATCCCCCAGCAGGCGCATGGCGGTGCTCGCAACCCGTTCGGCCTGGGCATGGTCGACGTCGTAGCGATCGAGCGCGGCCATCACGCCGTTCTCGCGCGCATCACGGTCGTGCAGCCGCCCCAGCAGATCGGCGACCACGCCCTCGCGCAGCGCCTTGTCGGACACACGCATCGCGTCGATGCCCAGGCTTTCGAAGATGCCGGTCAACACCGCCAGGCCACCGGGGAAGATCGCCTTGCGCTCATCGGACACGCCCGGCAGATCGAGCTTGTCGACCCGCCCCGCCTTCACGATGGCGCGCCCGAGCGACTTCAATCCGTCGGGGGTGATGGTTTCCTCGGCGCTCTGTGCGCCGGTCGCACGCAGGATGGATTTCACGCTGCCGGAGGCGCCGATGGCGATATCCCAACCCGCATCGCGATAGGCGCGGGCGATGGGTTCGAGCGTCAGGCGCGCATCGGTGACGGCGGCCTGCCAGCTCTTGCGGGTGATCTTGCCGCCGGCAAAGAAGCGCCCCATCTGCACCACCGCGCCCAGCGAGATGCTTTCGACGAGTCGCGGCACCCCCAGCTCGCCGATGATCAGCTCCGTGGAACCGCCGCCGATATCGATGACCAGCCGCCGCGGCTGTTCGCGGCCCAGGTCCTGAATGACGCCGCCGTAGATCAGCCGCGCCTCTTCGGCGCCGTAGATCACCTCCACCGGATGGCCAAGCGCTTCGCTGGCGCGCGCCATGAAGGTATCGGCATCGCGCGCGCGGCGCAGGGTGTTGGTGCCGACCGCGCGTACATGGCCGGGCGCCAGGCCGCGAAGACGCTGGCCGAACCGCTCAAGACAGGCCAGCGCGCGGTCGGCGGCATCCGGGTCGAGGGTACGATCGGCGGACAGACCGGCGGCCAGCCGCACCGACTCCTTGAGGCGATCGACCACGTGCAACTTGCCGCCATCGTCGCGGACCACGATCATGTGGAAGCTGTTGGAGCCGAGATCGACGGCGGCGACGGTTTGGGGCGCCGCCTGGGTGGCGCGATTGGGCTGACTGTTGCTCATGGCCAATGCCTAAGCCAACGGGACGCCGCGCCGATATATGAATTCATGAACGGGGGCATGCGCGTGCACTTGAGAATTGCGAAGGCGATTATGTCGCAATGCCGCGCGCGGCTGCACCTGTCGTCGTTATCGCTCGTGCTCATGCTTTTGCTGCTCGCCGGCTGTGCGGGTCAGCCGACCTATCAGCGCACGAGCGGGGTGCCCTACGCCGGCACGGGCCACGGCAGCGACCATTCGGCCGTCTCGGACGCGCTCTACGACTATTACCATCAGTGGCGCGGCGTGCCCTACCGCTATGGCGGCGTGGACCGCTCCGGCATCGACTGTTCGAGTTTCGTGCGCCAGACGATGAGCGATCTGAAATCGCACAACCTGCCGCGCACGACCAGCGCCCAGGCGCTGGCCGGCCAGCCCGTGCCGCCCGGCAATCTGTCGCCGGGCGATCTGGTCTTCTTCAAGACCGGCTATCGCACCAAGCACGTCGGCATCTATGTCGGCGACGGGCGCTTCATGCACGCCTCGACCAGCCGCGGGGTGACCATGTCGCGACTGGACAACGTCTACTGGCAGCGCCACTACTGGCAGTCCCGTCGGCTGAACACACGCACGAATTAGGGCCTGTTAACGCGTGGCGGCTGACGATCGATGACCGATTCCCACCCCAAGCGATCGCTGCGCCAGCGGCTGCACAACGTCATTTTCGGCACCGAGTCGACCGCCGGGCGCACCTTCGACATCCTGCTGCTACTCGTGATCGCCGCGAGCGTGATCAACCTCATGCTCATTTCCGTGGCCGCCATCGAGGCCCGGCTCGGCCCGCAGCTGTCCACGCTCGAATGGGTCTTCACGATCGTGTTCTCCCTCGAGTACGCGACCCGCGTCTATGCGGCAGAGAATCGCTGGCACTATATCCGCAGTTTCTGGGGTCTGATCGACCTCGCGGCCATCCTGCCGATGTATCTGGCGCCGGTGATTCCGGACGCGCATTACTTCGTGGCCGTGCGCTCACTGCGCATCGTGCGCATGTTCCGCGTGTTCAAGCTTGCCAACTACGCCAACGATCTCTATACGCTGCGCCGCTCGCTGATGCAGGCGCAACGCAAGCTACAGATCTTTCTCGGCATACTCACGCTGTTCGTGACCATTCTGGGCGCGATCATGTACGTGGTCGAAGGCCCGGAACATGGCTTCACGAGCATTCCACGCGCCATCTACTGGGCCGTGGTCACGATCACGACCGTCGGCTATGGCGATATTTCGCCCACCACCCCGGTGGGCCAGACCATCGCCGGCATCGCGATCCTGATTGGCTATGGCGTGCTCGCCGTGACCACCGGCGTGATCACCGCCGAACTGACCACCGAGATCAGCACCCAGCGCGGCTCGGCGCAATGCCCGCACTGCGAGCGCTTCGGCCACGAGAAGGATGCCGACTACTGCAAGTTCTGCGGCGGCGACCTCGATGGCGATCCCGACGAGGAGCCACCCGAAGACGAGGATCAGGCCAAGGCCCGCGAAAAACTCGACTGAGCATTCCGGCCGACGCTGCGATGCCGCCGTGCAGCGCGGCGCCCCGAGTGCGCTTGCATACGCGGGTCCGACGTCGCGCCGCCGGCAGGCCTCAGGCCATGTTGCCGGCGGATCGCGCAACGCCCCTGAGCGTACGGCGACCAATCACGAGGCCCCGCCGTAACGCGCGATGCGCATAAAAAAAGCCCGCTGCAAATGCAGCGGGCTTCGCTGTGGCATGCGCCAGCTTGCGATCAGGCCGGCACGGGCTCCGAGCGCGCCTGCTCGATCAGACGGTGCGATACCGACCGACGCAGCATTTCCTGCGCGCGCTCGATCGCGCGATCCAGACCTTCGTGGCGAATCTTGAACTTCGCGTAGGCACGCGCCTTAAGCTGTTCCGCGCTGGGCAGATCCGGCAGTTCGATGTCGGCCAGATAGGCTTCGGCCGCGTCCCACTTGGTCCGCGCATGCGAACGCAGATCGTCGAGCACATGGCTGCCTTCCCAGCGCGCACGGATGTTGCGGCTGATGCGATCGGCCGAGAAGCCTTCCGCGATGTAGACCGCGCACTTGTCGATGATCTTCTGCGTCGGCGCCTTTTCGTTGGCAAGAATGGTCTGCGGCGGCTGGCGCAGGTCCCAGACCAGGCCCAGCTTTTCAAGGCCAAGCAGCAGGTAATAGGTGGTGTCGATCTCCCACCAGAAGAACCCGTTGCGCGCGGCGGCCGGATAGTAGTGATGGTTGTTGTGCCAACCCTCACCCATGGTCAGCAGCGCCAGGAACCAGTTGTTGCGCGAATCGTCGCCGGTCAGATAGCGCTGGCGGCCGATCATGTGGTTGAGCGAGTTCACGGTGAACGTCGCGTGATAGACCAGCACGGTGGAGAGCACGAAGCCCGAGACCAGACCGGCCCAGCCACCGACGAGGAAGCACAGCGCCGCGACGATCAGACCCGGCGTGAACTGGTGACGCTCGATCCAGCGGATTTCCGGATACTTGGAGAAATCCTTGATGAGATCCAGGTCCGCGTGCGAGCGCGCTTCGCGATAGACCCAGCCCACATGCGCATCCAGCACGCCGTACTGGCGCGGGGAGTGTGCGTCGGCCGGCATGTCGGAATCGCGGTGATGCTCGCGGTGCTTCGCGGCCCACCAGAGCGGCCCGCGCTGCAGCGCGGCAGAGCCGATGAAGGCCATCACGAACTGGAAACCGCGGCTGGTCTTGTAGCCACGATGCGAGAAATAGCGATGGTAACCCCCGGTGATGGCGAACACGCGGGCGATATAGAGGCCCACACAGATCGCGATCGAGGTCGCGGTGAAGCCGGTCCACCAGATACCGATCAGCGCAACGTGCAACAGCGCGAACGGAATGAATTCGACCCAGTTGAAGTGGTCGTCCATCTCTGGATTGGCCGGGTATTTCCTTTCTGCGGTCATCGGCTGGTCAGCCCTCACGAGGTTACGGTGTTTCGCTGCAGTGCACAACTGTTCACTGCGCCGAAAAAGTATGCGGCAGGTCCGATCGCTTTTCAAGAAAGACCATGCCGGGAAATACAGGCAACAGCTGTGCCTGTTCCTGCGATTGGACGCCCTGTTACGACAGTCGTTCCGCTGCGGACGCAGTGGCTTCAGTCGAGCGCCGCAAAATCAAAGAGTTCGCGATCGGCCATCTGCGACGGCGCGATGCGCGTCATGGAACGAAAGATGCGCTCGCTGCGCCCCGGATCGGTGCGCTCCCATTCGGCGAGCATGGCCTTGATGTTCTGGCGCTGCAGATTGGCCTGCGAACCGCACAGATTGCAGGGAATGATCGGATACTGTTCCAGCCGCGCGTATTTCTCGATATCGCGCTCGCTGCAATACGCCAGCGGGCGGATCACGACATTGTCGCCGTCGTCGGAGCGCAGCTTCGGCGGCATCGCCGCCATGCGCGCGCCATGAAACATGTTCAGGAACATCGTCTCGATCATGTCGTCGCGATGATGGCCCAGCGCGATGCGGTTGAAGCCGTTCTCTCGCGCATAGCGATACAGAATGCCGCGGCGCAGACGCGAGCACAGCCCGCACATGGTCGCGCCTTCGGGCACCTTCTCGGTGACCACACTATATGTGTCGCGTTCGAGAATTTCGTAGTCGACGCCGAGGCCGTCCAGATACTGCGGCAGGATGTGCTCGGGAAAGCCCGGCTGCTTCTGGTCGAGGTTGACCGCCCGAAGCTCGAAGCGCACCGGGGCCACGCTCTGCAGATAGCGCAGCATGTCGAGCATGGTGTAGCTGTCCTTGCCGCCGGACAGACAGACCATGATGCGATCGCCGTCGCGGATCATGTCGTAGTCGGTCACGGCCTGGCCGGTCAGCCGCTTCAGTCGCTTGGCAAGCTTGTTCGCGCCGACGGAACCCGGCGTCAGGCCGGCCGGTGGGCGGGTATCGAGAACCGGAATATCGGACATGTGCGCCACGCTGGCAGGGATTGCGGTGAATCGAAAACGAGCGCCATTGTACCGAGGCGCGAAAACGCCGACAGCCGCGGCAAGCGCCTCATTACACGCGGGCAAGCAGCGACTGCATCACACGCCGGCTTTCGGCAACGTAGTGACCGCCGAACAGACGCGCGTGGTTGAGCAGGTGATAGAGCTGGTAGAGCGGACGCCGTACATAGCGATAGCCCGGGCTCATCGGCCAGGCCCCCCAGTAGGCTTCGAAGAACAGCGGCGAGAAACCGCCGAACAGCTCGGCCATCGCGAGATCGGTCTCGCGGTCGCCGTAGTAGACGGCCGGGTCGTAGAGCACCGGCGTGCCCGCCTCGTCCATGGCCACGTTGCCGCCCCACAGGTCGCCGTGCACCAGCGACGGCTCGGGGCGATGCCCGGCCAGCAGTTCGTCGAGCACGGCGAGCAGCGCGTCGCCGTCACGCCCGAGGCCGGGATGGATGGGTGCGAGCGCGTCGAGCATGGCCGCGAGCCGGTTCTCGCGCCAGAACTCCAGCCAGTGCGGGTGTCGGGCGTTGGGCTGGGCGCTCGAGCCGATGGTGTTGTCGCGATCCCAGCCGTAGCGCGCGGCCACAATGCCGTGCATGTCGGCCAGGGCTTCGCCCAGGCGCGTCATCGCCGCGGGCGCGAGCGGCTGCAGGGCGATGTATTCGAGCACGAGAAAGGCATGCGCCCCGACGGTACCGTGGGTGATGACCCGCGGTACGCGCAGCCCGACCGCCTGCCCGAGTTCGGCCAGCCCGGCGGCCTCGGCCTCGAACATGGCGTGACGATCGGCCCGATTGAGCTTGAGAAAGAAACGCTGGCGCGCATCGCCCAGCCGATATGCACTATTGATGGAACCGCCGCCGACCCGCGTACGGTGCCCGCTTGCGAACCTGCGGCCGGTGGTGCGGGCGATGGCGGCATCGATCCCTTCCCAGTCGATCACGAGCCGGACAGTCCCAGCCGGCCGCGCAGCCGGTCGCCCACGCCGAGGCGATCGCAGATCGCGGCCAGCGCATCGTGATCGGGGCTACGGCGAGCCACGTCGCGCTGATCGGCATCGAGTTCGATATCCGTCACGATCGTGGCGAGCCGGCGCGACAATCGCGCCTGATTGGCGTGCGCCTCGAGCTTGCCCGCGAGCGATTTCGCCCCGCGCAGGCCGCTGGCGGCCACGCCGGCCAGATCGGCGAGTAACGCGTCGATGCCGTCGAAACGCTGCAGCAGCGTGGCGGCGGTTTTCGCACCGATGCCCGGCACGCCCGGGATGTTGTCCACCGTATCGCCGACCAGCGCGAGATAATCGGCAATCAATCGCGGGGGCACGCCAAACTTCGCCTCGATCGCGGCCGTGTCGTAGCGCGTCTCGCGCCCGTAATCCCAGAGAATGTCGTCGGCACCCATGATCTGGGCGAGATCCTTGTCGGACGTGACAATCGTTACCGGCGACGTGCTAGAGGCCGCGAGCGTGCCGATCAGGTCATCCGCTTCGTAGACCGGGCTGGATAATGTGGGCACGCCCAGGGATTCGGTGATCTCGCGACACGCCGCGATCTGGTCCACCAGCGCCTGTGGCGGCAGCTCGCGGTTGGCCTTGTAGTCGGCATAAAGCGCGTTGCGAAACGAGCTGACCAGCGACTCGTCGAAAGCGGCCGCGATTTCGCGGTCGGCATCGGCGTCGAGCAGCTGTACGAGGAAGGTCGCATAGCCGTAGACGGCATTCAGCGGCTGCTCATCGCGCCCGGTCAGACTCGAGGGCAGCGAGTGGAAGGCCCGGAAGATATAGACACTGGCGTCCACGAGCAGCATGGCGCTAGTGTACTGCACCGCTGACCGCGTTCGGGTGCCGACACCGCCGATTGTCATGCCCCGTACCGATTTCATCCCTGGAGGAAACCGATCATGAGCCGATATCTCACCCGCGCCGGCACGCTCCTGCTGGCCGGTTTGCTGGGCGTGGCGGCCACCGCTGCCCAGGCCGACACGACGCTGACCTATCAGGGCGCCAGCGGCGAGTTCACCGTCGACATGAAACCCGGCGCCGTGCGCATCGACGACGCGACGCGCCAGTGGCAGCTCTATGAAGAGTCGTCCGAAGCGATCTTCTCGATCGACCCGTCGGATCGCAGCTATACGCGGCTGGATCGCAACACCGCCAGCGCGATCCGCGAACGCGTCGACGCCCTGCGCGCCCAGATCGAGTCGCGGGTACAGCAGCTGCCCGAAGGCCAGCAGGCCACCGCCCGCGCTGCCATGCTCCAGTCCGTACCCGGCCTGGACACGAGCGCCCAGAAAGTCGGCCTAGACCGGACCGGCCGCGAGGACAGCGTGGCCGGCGTATCCTGCGAGGTTGTCCAGGTCGTGCGCGACGGCAAGCCGGCGGAAACGCTGTGCATTGCCAGCCCCGACGCGCTGGGTATGTCCAAGCAGACCTTCGCCAGCGTGAAGTCGATGTTCTCGCTCATGCAGACCATGCTCGCCGGCACCGGTTTCGAGACCGCGGGCCTGCCCTATCTGAGTCTGTCCGGCATGCCGGTTCGCTTCACCGACACCAATTCCGGCGAGCGCCGTCAGCTTTCCGACGTGGCCCACGATTCGCTGCCCGAGAAGCGTTTCACCATCCCCGACGGCTATATCGAAACCGCGATCACGCAGCCCGGCGGCTAGGGGAGTGCCACAGCGCGGCCTGCTACGAAAGCCGTATGGTTTCGGTTAGACTGCCTGAGGGTTGATCCGGCCTGCGGCCCGAAGGGGGCTATGGCGCGCCTCGCGCCGACCATGCGGCCGCGCCGGATGTTCATCGCAATCAAACAAGGGAAAACATGAGCGTAACTATCGCAGTCCCGAAAGAGACGGCCAGCGGCGAAACACGCGTCGCCATGGTGCCGAAGGTGGCCGACAAGCTGGCCAAGCTGAACGTCGATCTCACCATCGAGAACGGTGCCGGCGAAGGCAGCCGTATTCCGGATGACTCCTTCAAGGACCCGATCAAGCTCAGCGACAAGCCGGGCGATATTTTTGGGGCCGACGTGGTGCTGGCCGTCAATGCACCGAGCGCCAAGGCGATCGGCAAGATGAAGCAGGGCTCGGTGCTGATCAGCTTCGTGCAGGCGCACAATAACCCGGACGTGGTGAAAGCGCTCAACAAGGCCGGCGTGACCTCTTTCGCCATGGAACTGGTGCCGCGCATCACCCGTGCCCAGTCGATGGACGCGCTGTCTTCCCAGGCCTCGGCCGCCGGCTACAAGGCCGCGCTCATGGCTGCCAATTCGCTGGAACGCTTCCTGCCCATGCTGACCACCGCCGCGGGCACCATCCGCCCGGCCAAGGTGCTGGTCATCGGTGCCGGCGTGGCCGGCCTGCAGGCGATCGCCACGGCCAAGCGTCTCGGCGCCAAGGTGTTCGCCTACGATGTGCGTACCGACACTAAGGAACAGGTCGAATCACTCGGCGCGGACTTCCTCATGGCCGAGGGCGTCAAGGCCGAGGCCGAGGGCGGCTACGCGCGCGAGCTGACCGACGATGAAAAGAAGAAACAGCAGGACATGCTGGCCAAGAACATGGCCGATGCCGACGCGGTGATCACCACGGCTGCCGTGCCCGGCCGGCCGGCGCCCAAGATCATCTCCACCGAGATGGTCGACGCCATGAAGCCGGGCTCCGTGATCATCGATCTCGGCGCTTCGGGCGGCGGCAACTGCGAGCTGACCAAGCCCGACGAGACCGTGACCCACGGCAGCGTGACCATCTACGGGCCGTCGAACGTGCCGGCACTGCTCGCCGAGCATTCCAGTGAGATGTATGCCCAGAACCTGTTCAACTTCCTGCAGCTCATCGTGGTGCCGGAAGAAGGTCAGGAAGACGCCAAGCCGGCGGACAAGCAGCACAAGCTGGAAATCAACTGGGACGACGAGATCCTGGCCAAGTCCGCGCTGACGCACGATGGCGAAACGGTCAACGAAGCCGCCAAGGAAGCCCTCGGCGACAAGGCCTAGGCCTTGCGTACACGGCGCAAATTTTTCCGGGAGAAAAGACAGTGATCACAGGTTTTGTCGCACTCTATATCTTCATGCTCGCGGCCTTTACCGGCTACGAGATCATCGGCCGGGTTCCGGCCATTCTGCATACCCCGCTCATGTCGGGTTCCAACTTCGTGCACGGCATCGTGCTCGTGGGCGCCATGGTCGCACTTGGCCATGCCGAAGGTTTCTGGGAAACGCTGATCGGTTTCATCGGCGTGATCCTCGCGGCCGGCAACGCCGTGGGTGGTTACGTGGTGACCGCGCGCATGCTCGAAATGTTCAAGTCCTCCAAGGACTGATCACGCCCCGACCGCGAATACCGATTACACGAAAGGGTTACCGAATATGAGTTTCTGGGAATTCACCGTAGACGCGAGCTATTTCATCGCGGCCGTACTGTTCATCATCGGCCTCAAGCGCATGGGCTCGCCCAAGACCGCGACGAGCGGCATCAAGTGGGCCGGCATCGGCATGGTGCTGGCCACCGTGGTCACGCTCTGGCATCCGATGATGGATGCCGGCTTTTTCCGCTATGTGTTGATCCTGCTTGCGATCGGCATTGGTGGTGCGGGCGCCTGGTATTCCGGCAAGAAGGTCGAAATGACCGGTATGCCGCAGATGGTTGCGCTCTATAACGGCATGGGCGGCGGCGCGGCAGCCGCGATCGCGCTCATCGAGATGTACTCCGGACGCGCCTTCGATCACGGCACGACCGTGCTCATTCTCGCCGTTCTCGGCGCGCTGATCGGTGGCGTGTCCTTCTCCGGCTCGCTCATCGCTTGGGCCAAGCTCGAAGGCAAGATGAGCAAGACCATCCGTCTGCCGGCGCAGCAGGCCATCAACGGCGGCGTGGCGCTGGTCACGGTGCTGCTCGCCATCTGGATCATTTTCTCCACCGGCAGCGCGCCGGTGCTGGTCACGATCTTCTTCGTGCTCTGCCTGGCCTTCGGCGTCCTGCTGACCAACCCGATCGGCGGCGCCGACATGCCGGTGGTCATCTCGATGTACAACGCCTTCACCGGCCTGGCCGTCGCGTTCGAGGGCTTCGTGCTCGGCAACGCGGCCATGATCATCGCCGGCACGGTGGTGGGTGCCGCCGGCACGCTGCTTACGCTGCTCATGGCCAACGGCATGAACCGCTCGATCTCGAACGTGCTGTTCGCCGGCTTCGGTGTGGACGACGGCAGCGAAGCCGACGGCCCGGAAGGCGAAATGAAATCGGTCGAGGCCTTCGACGCCGCCGCATCGTTCGCCTACTCCGACAGCCTGATCATCGTTCCGGGCTACGGCCTGGCCGTGGCCCAGGCGCAGCACAAGCTCTGGGAGTTCGTGCAGATGCTCGAGAAGGAGCACGACGTGGACGTGAAGTTCGCCATCCATCCGGTGGCGGGCCGCATGCCGGGTCACATGAACGTGCTGCTGGCCGAGGCCGGCGTGCCCTACGACAAGATCTTCGATCTGGAAGAGATCAACGCCGAGTTCCCGACCGCGGACGCGGCCCTGGTCATCGGTGCGAACGACGTGGTCAACCCGGCCGCGCGTACCGACGAATCCAGCCCGATCTACGGCATGCCGATTCTCGACGTCGACAAGGCCCGCGAGGTCTACGTCGTCAAGCGCGGCAAGGGCACCGGCTTCTCGGGCGTACAGAACGCCCTGTTCTTCGGCGACAACACCCGGATGGTGTTCGGCGACGCGAAGCAGGTCTGTACCGATCTGGCCAACGGCCTCAAGCAGCTCTAGGGCTGTCGGGCCAAAGAGGAAAAAGCCGCCTGCGGGCGGCTTTTTTCGTTCGGCCCCATATTCCGCGCTAAGCTCGACATCATGCACGAGATCGCTCCTCTGGCTGCGGCACTGGCCCGCTACCGGCCGCGTCGTTATCGCTGGCGGCACCGGCTCAAGCGGGCGGCGGTCGCGGTGATTCTGCGCGAAACCCGCCAGGGCGCCGAAGTGTTGCTCACCGTGCGCGCCCACCGCCCGGGCGACCCCTGGTCGGGCGACATGGCCTTTCCGGGCGGCCGCGTCGACGCTGCCGACGAGGCCAGCGCTTCCACGGCCGCCTGCCGGGAAACGGCCGAGGAAGTCGGGCTGACGATTTCACGCGACGACGGCATCGGCCGCCTTGGCGATCGGCTGACGCTCGACCACCGCAGACGCGCGCCGATGGTCGTATCCCCCTTCGTCTATCGACAGGCCCGCACGGACGCGCCGAAACTCAACCACGAAATCACGGCAACGCGCTGGCTGCCGCTGGCTTGGCTCGACGAACCGGACCAACGGCGCACGATGCACTGGCAGATCGGCCGCGTGCCGGTTCCCATGCCCTGCTACGACTGTGGCGACGGGCAACGACTCTGGGGCCTCACGCTCGCGATGCTCGACGAGCTCCGCGCACTGGCCTGAACGCACCGGTATCGTGCAGCCTGATGTCCACAGCCGGCCGGGGCCGGGCCGGCCGCGCGAACATGGGGACGGGCCGAAGTTGTCCACATATGCACAACGTTCAAAAGATCGCGCGTCACCGGTTGCTGCATTGCAGCTTGAAGACAATCGAACGCAACTGACTGTTTTTAATATTTATTGTTAATTTATTTCAAGCCGTTTCGGTTCTTAGAAGAAAACTATGCTCGCTGCGGTGCAAAACCATCCACGATTTTATCCACAGGCTATAAGCCTTTGATCGAAGGCCGCGAAAGCCCGCCGATCCTGCGTGTCGCCGTGCCGGTTCCGCTGTACGGCGGCTTCGATTATCTCGACATCGGCGACGCGGCACCGACGCCGGTGGGCAGTCGCGTGCTCGTGCGTTTCGGTCGTCGCCGGCTGGTGGCGATCGTGATCGAACACGCCCACGAAAGCGACGTCCCCGCCACGCGCCTGCGCGCCATCGAAGAGGCGCTCGACGACGCGCCGGTGCTCGACGACGAACTGCTCGGGCTGCTGCGCTGGGCCGCCCGCTACTATCACCACCCTGTCGGCGAAGCGCTTGCGACAGCCCTGCCCGTGGCCCTGCGGCGTGCGCGGATAGACCAGACGCCAAACCGCCACCGCGGCTGGCAGGCCGCCGCGAACGAGAGCGCGAACGAGCCCGCGGCCAACGCCACGCGCCAGCACGAATTGCTGGCCGCGATCCGCGCCACGCCGCACCCCACCGCTCATTCGCATCTGCTCGCGCGTTTCGGTTCCGTGCAGGCGCCGCTCAAGGCGCTCGAACGTCGCGGTCTGATCGAACCCGTCGACCTGCCCGGCGCCCTCGAGCATGGCGTCGCCGGTATCGCGCCCGCGCTGGGCGATGATCAGCAGGCCGCGGTCGATCATCTGTGCGCGCTCGGGGACGCATTCCACCCCGTTCTGCTCGAAGGCGTCACCGGCAGCGGCAAGACCGAAGTCTATTTCCAGCGCATGGCCCGCACCCTGGCCGCCGGCCGGCAGGTGCTGTTCCTCGCGCCGGAAATCGGCCTGACGCCGCAGCTCATCGAGCGTCTGCGCACGCGTTTCGACGCCGCCATCGGCGTACTGCACTCCCAGCGCAGCGAAGGCGAACGCGCGGATGTCTGGCGTGCGGCGCGCGCCGGCGATGCCGATATCGTCATCGGCACCCGCTCGGCGGTGTTCACGCCCCTGCCGCGGCTCGGGCTGATCATCGTCGACGAAGAACACGACGGCTCCTACAAGCAGCAGGACGGTTTCCGCTATCACGCCCGCGATGTCGCCATGCGACGCGCCCAGCAGCGCGGCGTGCCGATCGTGCTGGGCAGTGCGACGCCGGCGCTGGAGAGCCTCCACAACGCCGAGCAGAAACGCTTTGCCCATCTGCAGCTGCCCCGGCGCGCCACCGGTGCGGCCATGCCGCCGATCCGGGTGATCGATATCCGCTCACGCCCGCTGCTCGGTGGTTTATCCGACCCGATGCTCGCCCACGTGGAACGCCACCTCGCCGCCGGCAATCAGGTGATGATCTTCATCAACCGTCGCGGGTATGCGCCCGCCCTGTCCTGCCACGATTGCGGCTGGATCGCGCCCTGCGCGCGTTGCGACGCGCCGCTGACCCTGCACGGTGGCGGCGCGCGCCTGCAGTGCCATCACTGCGGCGCGAACGAGCCCGCGCCGCCTGCCTGTCCGAGCTGCGGCTCCAAACAGCTCGTCGCACTCGGCGCCGGCACCGAGCGCGTGGCGGGGGCGTTGCGCAGCCGATTTCCGGATGTGCGCATCGCCCGTTTCGATCGCGACAGCATGGCGCGCAAGGGGCGGCTCGAATCCCAGCTCGCGGACGTGGCCAGCGGCGCCACGCAATTGCTCGTGGGCACCCAGATGCTGGCCAAGGGCCACGATTTCGCGCGCCTGACCTGTGTGGGCGTGCTCGACGTCGACGGCGGCCTGTTTTCCGCCGATTTTCGCGCCGCCGAGCACATGGCGCAGCTGGTCACGCAGGTCGCCGGGCGTGCCGGACGCGGCGACCTGGCCGGCGAGGTCTGGCTGCAAACCCGCAACCCCGAGCATCCGCTGCTGCATCGCCTGCTCAGCGACGGCTATGACGGCTTTGCCCGCGCCGCGCTGACCGAGCGGCGCGACGCCGGGCTGCCGCCGTATGGGCATCTCGCCCTGCTGCGCGCCGAAGCACACGACATGCAGTCGCCACAGGCGTTTCTGGAACAGGCCGCGGCGACCATCAACGTCGACGAACATATTGCTTGCTGGGGCCCGGTTCCGGCCCCGATGCAGCGCCGCGCGGGCCGCTATCGCGCCCATCTGCTGTTGCACGCCACGCGGCGCGCGCGCCTGCACCCGGCGCTGGATCATTGGCAGCGCGTGCTTGCCGATCTGCCCGGCGCGCGCCGCGTACGCTGGTCGATCGATGTCGACCCGCAGGACCTGCTCTAGCGCGCACGAGCGCCGCAGTTGTGCGAGCCTGCGGTATTGGCAGGCCTATCGAACACGACCATGACAGAGACGATTGCCGGCAATCCGCGCGTTTCGCTGACCGGCTACGCCACGGCGAACGCCTGGGCACATTTCGGCTTCGAACACGCCCAGTGGTTCAGCACCCTGCGCGGCCGCGCGCTGTTCTTGCCCATGCATCTGGGCTGTCGCGCGCTGAAAACCGTCGCACCGGCGCCGGGCGCGTTCACCGAGACGCTCTACTGGCGTCACTACTGGTTCTCCGCGTGGGCGAAAAGCCAGGCGCCGGGCCTGGCGATCGAGATTGGCGCGGGCCTGTCGACCCGCGGCATCGCCTACGCCCAGCGCCATGCTGACATGCACTGGGTGGACTACGACCTGCCCGACATGGTGCGCGCCCGCGAGAAAATGCTCGCCGCGCACGATCTGCCGGCGAACTACACGCTGGAGGCCGGCGATTTGCTCGCGCCGAATCTAGGGGCCGCACTCACCGCACCGCGCAACGCCCGCGTGATCGCGATGACCGAAGGCGTAACCGATTATCTCGACCGCGACGAAAAACAACGCGCCTGGCAGGCGATTGCGTCACTGCTCAAGCGGCTCGGCGGCGGCCGCTATCTGCTGGAAGTCCACCCGCGCGATCGCATCGAGCGCTTCGGGCCGGCCGCCCGCCTCGTACTCGACGCACTGCGTAGAATCAGCGGCCGGGACATGCTCGACCAGCTCTGTGCCGATACCGACGAGGCCATCGCACTGCTCAGGTCCAGCGGCTTCGCCAACGCCCGGGTGTTGCCGGAGCCCGAACTGGCCGACGCCGGGCGCGCGCCGCCGCCCGCCGAGCGCGCCTTCGCTCTCATCGAGGCCGAGACATAGCCGGGTGTGACGCGCCGCGTTAGACTGCGCGGTCATTCGCGACCGCCTCGAACCGATACCACCGTGAAACGCCTCGTACAGGATCTGCTCGCCCGTGCCGCCGATCGAGCCTGGCCCGATATCGACACGTCGGCCACGCCGCATGTCGAACGTACCCGCGATGCCGCACATGGCGATTTCGCCAGCAATATCGCGATGACGCTGACCAAGGCCGCGCGCCGCAATCCGCGCGAGATCGCGCAGGCGATCGTCGATGCCCTGCCCGACGACGAACGCATCGCCAAGGTCGAGATCGCCGGCCCCGGCTTTATCAATTTCTTCCTGGCACCGGCTGCCTTTCGTGCCGCGATCGACAGCGTGCTGGATGCCGGCGACGCCTACGGCCGCAGCGATGCCGGGGCGGGCGAAAAGGTGATGATCGAGTTCGTCTCGGCCAACCCGACCGGCCCGCTCCATGTGGGCCACGGCCGTGGTGCCGCGGTCGGCGACTGCATGGCGCGGCTGTTCGAGGCCGTGGGCTTCGACGTCACCCGCGAGTTCTATTACAACGATGCGGGCGCCCAGATCACCAACCTGGCCGTGTCGGTGCAGGCGCGTGCCAAAGGCATCACACCGCAAGACAGCGCCTGGCCCGACGACGGGTATCGCGGCGACTATATCGCCGATGTCGCGGCCGCCTATCTCGCCGGTGAGACCGTGGCTGCCGACGACCGCGAGGTCACGGGTGCGGCCGATGCCGAGGATCTCGACGCCATCCGCGAATTCGCCGTGGCCTATCTGCGTCGCGAGCAGGACGCCGACCTGAAAGCCTTCGGCGTCGACTTCGACGTGTATTCGCTGGAGTCCGCGCTGTATGCCGACGACCGCGTCGAGCAGACCGTCGCGGCCCTGATCGCCGCCGGTCACACCTACGAGGCGGACGGCGCGCTCTGGCTCAAGACCACGGACTTCGGTGACGACAAGGACCGCGTCATGCGCAAGGCCGGCGGCGGCTATACCTATTTCGTGCCCGACGTCGCCTACCACGTGGCCAAATGGGAACGCGGCTTCACCCGTGCGGTGAACGAACAGGGCGCCGATCACCACGGCACCATCGCCCGCGTGCGCGCGGGCTTGCAGGCACTGGATATGGGCATCCCCAAGGGCTGGCCGGACTATGTGCTGCATCAGATGGTTACCGTCATGCGCGGCGGCGAGGAAGTGAAACTGTCCAAGCGGGCCGGTTCCTACGTGACGCTGCGCGATCTCATCGACGAAGTCGGGCGCGACGCAACGCGCTATTTTCTCGCCGCGCGCAAGCCGGATTCGCAACAGACCTTCGATATCGACCTGGCCCGCAGCCAGAGCGAGGAAAACCCGGTCTACTACATCCAGTACGCCCACGCGCGTATCTGCAGCGTCGACGGGCAGCTCGCCGAGCGCGGCCTCGTCTTCGCCCGCGACGAGGCCGATCCGGCGCGCCTGGATACGCCGCACGAACAGCGCCTGATCACCGCCCTGTCGCGCTTTCCGGAACTCGTCGAGTCTGCCGCGGCGGATTGCGCACCGCAGACCGTGGCGCACTACCTGCGCGATCTGGCCGACGCTTTCCACAGCTACTACAACGCCCAGCAGTTCCTTGTCGAAGACGGCGCGCTGCGCAACGCACGCCTCGCGCTGGTGTACGCGACTCGGCAAGTGCTCGCCAACGGGCTTAGGCTGTTGGGCGTGAGTGCTCCGGAGAAAATGTAGGAAACCTCTGATCTATTCATACGCGGCCGCGCCAGAGTTCTTGCGCGCGGCTGACAAGGAATGAGGAGAGAAATGTGCTTATTGCACATGAACGACAAATGACGCAGATGAGGCGTGCGCAAGAGCCTCGCCTTTTGCCTGCAAGGCAAAAGGTTTGGCCCATGCCGCCCGCCAGCGGCGTTGCCGGGCTCGACCGTGGCACCTGCCACGGCATTTCGCCCGCCGCCTTGCAGTCAGACGGCATGGGACGCAAACACGATCCACGGCTGAATAGATCAGAGGTTTCCTGATGGCTCGAGACTATTCCTCGCGTCCAGGCAGCGCCTCGTCGAAGAACGGCAAGCGCAAGACCACGCGCAGCAAGCCGGCGGCCAAACCGACCAAGAGCCGGCGCGCCAAGGGCGGCGGCCCGCCGGGCTGGGTATGGATGGTCTGCGGGCTGTGCATCGGGCTGACCGTGGCCGCGGTGTTTTATGTCTTTGCGCGCCCCGGCGGCACGCTCGCGCGTGAACAGGTCGAGATCGCCACACCCAAGGTCACCAGCAGCGACAAGTCTGCCGAAAGCGCGCCGCAAGAACAGCCGGCCGAGCCCGCCAAGGCCGAGGAAGAGCCGCGTTTCTCCTTCTACAAGATGCTGCCGAACTACGAGGTGGTGATCCCGGAGGAGGAATATCCGGAGGAAGGTACCAGCGCGGGCGCGGGGCCGGCACCGCCGCCCGACCCGGAAGAAACCGAGACGCCGCAGCCGACCACCCCCCGCGTCGAGGAGCCGGGCAGCTACATCATTCAGGCCGGCTCGTTCTCGACCCACGCCGACGCGGATCGGCGCAAGGCCGAGCTTGGCCTGCTGGGCCTGGCGGCGCGGATCGTGCAGGTCGACCTGCCCTCGGGCAAGACCGTCTATCGCGTGCAGAGCAACACCATCGGCTCCAGCGACGAGCTCAACCGCATGCTCAAGCGCCTGCGCGAGAACCGGATCGACACCCTGGTGATGCGGGCCAAGAAATAGCGCGGCGCCCGCGCCGGGGCGCCGCACAATCTTCGGGATACCGCGCAGCTAGGGCTGCTTGCCCATGTATTGCGTCAGCGTCGCGCGCCATTCGTCGCCCGCGAGGTATTCCAGAATCGCGCGATTGATGGGCTCGCGCAGATCGCTGCCCTGGGGCAGGGCAAACGCGTAATCCTGGCGGTCGAACACGGACAGCAGCACTTCGAGCGTGCCGGCGTAGTCGTTAAGCACGCGGTAATTGAGCAGCGGCGCGTCATAGACCACGGCATCGACACGGTCGGCGGCCAGATCCTCCAGCCCTTCTTCCAGCTCGGTGCGCGTCGTGAAAGCGATGCCGCGTTCGCTCAGCGAGTCGGCCGCGGCAGAGCCCTTGACCGTCACCACCCGCGCGTTGGCCAGATCCTGCACACCGTTGATACCGGAAGCCAGCCGATCGACCGTCAACGACGTGGCGATCGCCGCCGTGAAGCTCGAGATGATGATGATCGCGGCGAACATCCAGATCAGACCGATGACCTTGCCGCCGAACGTCCTGGGTGCCTTGTCGCCATAACCCACCGTGGTCATGGTCACCGCCGCCCACCAGAAGCCGCTGCCCAGCCCCTGGGCGGTCGTGCCGCCGAATTCCTCGGCATTGGATCGGCGCTCGAAGAACCAGATGGCCACGCCGACGCCCAGCAGCACGAGCGCCAGCGCGCCCAGGGCAGTGAAGAACTGCCAGGAGAAAAAACGGCTTATCGTGCCCCATACCGCGCTGCCACCCGCCGGGACCGCGATCGCCAGCCCGGTGGAATAGAACGGGTAGGAGAAATCGATATTTGCCTCGCGCGGCGCGGTCACGGTAAGCGCGGCCACCGACAGATCGAGCGTGCGGTCGCCCAACCCGGTAAACAGGCCACTCAGGTCGCTGGGCGCGTACTCGAACTGCACCCCGAGCCGATCGGCCACCGCTTCCCAGAGCTGGATGCTGATACCGGAGAATGCGCCGGCCTCGTCCTCGACCACGAAAGGCGGCGCAGCCTTGGTGCCGACGATGAGATCGGCGCCGCGCTCGCCGGCCGGCATGGCTGCCGAGACCGCGTCGTCGGCATCCTGCTGCGCCCAGGCCGGCGACGAGGCCACCAAGGCCAGCAAGGCACACAGCACGAGTGTCGTCAGCGTCTTGAACGACAAGAGATCTTTCATCTGTTCCCCCCAATGCCGGGTACGGCGTCAGAAAGCGTGACGCAGCCCCAGCATGAAACTCACATCCGGCGAGGCGCCGGTATTCAGGTCTTCGATAATCGCAAAATCCAGGCTCGACTGCTGCGTGAGCTGCCAGTCGAAACCCAGTGCGCCAGCCACCGCGGTACCGTCCAGCGCCTCGATATCGGTGTCTTCGTAGAAGGCACTGTGGGCATAGGCCTGGACTTCGACCACGAAGGCCGGCGTCAGCGCATAGCCAAGCGTGGCCCAGCCAAAGGCCACTTCCTGTACGCGCTGTCGTTCCAGTACGTCGCCCTCGCCGGAATAGAGGCCACCGGCGCCGGCCAGCATGCGCCAGCGTGATGTCCCGCTCTGGTTATTGCCGATCGTGGCCCAGAGCGACACGTCCGCCGCGCCGCTGCCGGTCAGCCGATCGGCATCGCCGGTGGGCAGCTTGAGTTCGCCGGCGACGGCCATGCCCCAGTCGCCAACGCCGGGCAACCGCTTCTTCAAACCCAGACGAACATCGCCGACGCCCGAAGGCGAATCGCTGACATCCAGGGCCAGCCGGCCGTCGCGCTGATAGCGAAAGGTCTGGCGATCGTCCGGCGCGCCCGAGCGGCCGCCGTCGGCGAAGCCGAAGACGTCGTGAAAATCGTCGATGAAGCCGTCGGCGAAGCCGCCGCTGTGATCGACGAAGGGAATTTCCACCGAGGCCTGCCAGCGCCCCTGAAAGCCGCGCCTGAACACCAGGGCCGCGCGTGTGGTCTCGCCGTCGAACAGCAGGGATTCGTTGCCGCTTTCCTGTTCGGTGTAATGACTGGTGTAGTCGATACGCAGCCCGGCATGCCATGCGCCCGGTTGCGCCACCGTATAGCCGTCGGCGCGCGGCAGACCGTAGATGCTCACCGTGGGCGATTGATCCGAAAAGGTCAGCGGCTGTGGCGCAAGACGATCGTCATCCTGCGCAAATGCCGGCGCCGTCAGCACCGCCGCGCCGACCAGCACCGACAACCCGTACCATCCCCCTGCACGACGTAACCCCATGTCGCCCCCAAGGCTGTGCGCCGTACGGCGCGTTCGTTTTTATTAATCGTCACCCAAACAGCTGAAAGATCGGCTGTTTTCAAAGCCGCCGAAAATAAAGACCGGGGCATGTCCGTTCTTTATCTTCAATGGCTTCGCGGCCGGTAGCCGTGGCGAATGCGCCGAGGCGCATTCGCGCTGTTAGCCCGGCATGAAGGTATTTCCTGCCAAGTTAATAACACGATTCAGATCATGCCGGATCGAGTTTGGCATACCCGGCGATAAGCCACTTGCTGCCCACGCCGTCGAAATTCACCTGGATACGCGCCCGCGCGCCGTCGCCCTCGAACGCCAGCACGGTGCCCTGACCGAATTTCTTGTGCGCCACCCGCTGGCCCAGCGACAACCCGGCGGCCCGCTGTTCGGACTTGGCGATGCTGCCGGGCCGGAACACGGGCTGGCTGATCCCGGCCTGCGGGCGCACCTCGCGCAGATAATCGGCCGGAATCTCGCGCAGAAAGCGCGACGGCGCGCAGAGATTTTCGCTGCCGTGCAGGCGCCGTACCTCGGCGTGCGAGATATGCAGCTTCTCCATCGCCCGCGTCATGCCCACATAGCAGAGCCGGCGTTCTTCCTCGAGACCGTTGTCGTCGTCGACCGAGCGCTGATGCGGAAACAGGCCTTCCTCGAGGCCGACCATGAACACCAGCGGAAACTCCAGGCCCTTGGCCGAATGCAGCGTCATCAGCTGCACGGATTCATCCCATTCGCCGGCCTGGTTTTCGCCGGCTTCCAGCGAGGCATAGGCCAAAAACTGGGTGATCTCGTCCATGGGTTCGTCGTCGTCCGCCGTATAGGCACGGGCGGCCGAGACCAGTTCGTCGAGGTTTTCCTTGCGCCCTTCGGCCTTCTCGTCGCCGCCCTTGCCGTGGTGGGCCTTGAGATCGGTCGCGACGATCACCTTCTCGGCAATCTCATGCAGGGCCATGCCCTCGATCTCGGCGTCGAGGGTGTCGATAAGCTCAATGAACGCCATCACCATCTTGCCGGCCCTCGCGGGCAGGCCGTTCTCTGCCAGATCGAACGCCGCCTGCCACAAGCTCATCGCGCCGGCGCGGGCATGGCTGCGGATCTTGTCGACCGTGGTCGCACCGATGCCGCGCGTCGGCGTGTTCACGATGCGCTCGAAGGCGGCGTCGTCGGCGCGCGATTGCAGCAGGCGCATATAGGACAGCGCGTCCTTGATCTCGGCGCGCTCGAAGAACTTCTGGCCGCCATAGATGCGGTAGGAGATCTCGGCCGCGATCAGCCGCTCCTCGAGCACCCGCGACTGGGCGTTGGAACGATAGAGAATGGCGATATCCGAACGCTTGCCGCCCTCGGCGATCCAGTTCTGAATGCGCGTGACGACGTGCTGGGCTTCGTCGTATTCGTTGAACGCGGCGTAGACATCGATCGGCTCGCCGTCGCTGCCGGCCGTCCACAGCTCCTTGCCCAGCCGCGAGAGATTGTGGCCGATCAGGCCGTTCGCCGCGCCGAGGATCGTGCCGGTGGAGCGATAGTTCTGCTCAAGGCGAACCGTGGCCGTGTCCTTGAAGTCGTCCTCGAAGCGCAGGATGTTGTCGACCCGCGCGCCGCGCCAGGAATAGATCGACTGGTCGTCGTCGCCGACGATGAACACCTTGCCGTTGCTGCCGGCCAGCAGCCGTATCCAGGCGTACTGCAGGGCGTTGGTGTCCTGGAATTCGTCGACCAGGATATGACTGAAGCGGCGGCGATAGTGCGCCAGCAGATCCGCGTTGTCGCGGCAGGTCTCGAAGGCGCGCAGCAGCAGTTCCGGGAAATCGACCAGGCCGGCAGCCTCGCGCGCGTTCTCGTAGGCCTGATAGACCCGAATCATCTGACTTCTAGCGTAGTCGCCGGTATCGGCCAGGTCGCGCGGGCGCTCGGCAGCTTCCTTGCAGCTGTTGATGAAGCCCTGCATCTGGCGCGGCGGCCAGCGCTGCTCGTCCATTTCCAGATTCTTGAGCGTGCGGCGCACGAGCCGGTACTGATCGTCGGCATCGATGATCTGGAACGCCTGCGGCAGCTTCGCTTCCTTGTAGTGCAGGCGCAGCAGCCGATGCGCGATGCCGTGAAAGGTACCGACCCACATCGCCCGCGCCGGCACCCGCAGCATCGGCTCCAGGCGCGCGCGCATCTCGCCGGCGGCCTTGTTGGTGAAGGTCACCGCCAGAATCGATTGCGGGGCCACGCCTTCCACCCCAATCAGCCAGGCAATGCGATGAATGAGCACACGGGTCTTGCCGGAGCCGGCGCCGGCAAGCACGCGCATGTGCCCGGGCGGCGCACCCACCGCTTCGCGCTGGGCTTCGTTCAAGGGTTCGAGAATCGTCGATACGTCGTCCATGGCGCGCATTGTAACCAATGGGTCGCCGGCGCCGGCCCTCGATATACCGGCCGTTGCGCGTTCATGGACGCGCAAGTTTGTCGCGCTAGAATCGTGTCCTGTACGAGACACGAACGAGACCGGCCCACAGCGGCCGTCAGCCTGGAGACTTTCCATCATGCGCCGAATTCTTGCCGCTGCCCTGCTGCTGCTTCTCGTGGCCTGCGCGACGTCGCCTACCGGCCGCAATCAGCTCAAGCTGTTCTCCTCCGAGAAGATCGCGCAGATGGGCGTGCAGAGCTACCAGCAGATGAAGCAGGAAGAGCCCATCGACACCAGCACCGCGGACAACCGTTATGTGAAGTGTGTCGCCGACGCGATCACCCGGGTGACCGGCGGCGACTGGGAAGTCACCGTATTCAAGGACGACCAGGTCAACGCATTCGCCCTCCCCGGCGGCAAGATCGGCGTCTATTCCGGCCTGCTCGACGTGGCCAAGAGCGACGACCAGCTCGCCGCGGTTATCGGGCACGAGGTCGGCCATGTGCTGGCCGAGCACGGCAACGAGCGGGTGTCCCAGCAGGCGGCCACACAGGGCGGCCTCCAGGTCGTATCCGCCTTTCTCGGCGGTTCCGGCGGTGGCGCCGGCAGCCAGGCAGTGATGTCCGCGCTCGGCCTCGGCGCCCAGGTCGGCATTCTGCTGCCGTTCTCGCGCGCTCAGGAAAGCGAAGCCGACACCGTGGGGCTGGAACTGATGGCACGGGCCGGCTTCGATCCGCGCGAATCCGTGGCTTTGTGGCAGAACATGGCCGCGGCCGGCGGCGAGAAGCCGGCGGAATTCATGTCGACCCACCCTTCGAACGAGACCCGCATCAACAACCTGCAAAGTCATATGAATCAGGCGATGCAGCTCTACCAGCAGGCGCCGAACAAGACGAACTGCAGCTAGCCCGCCGCAAGTCTGGCGTGATGAACCTCAAAACTTGAAATATTTTTCGTCTTGAGCTATTGCACGGCGGAAAAAATATGTAGACTCGGATTTGTACGGCTTAGCCGTTCTCCGTTGGTCTTAGTTTGGTGTCGTTGACGAGTCCGTACGGTTTTTCAGAAATAATGACACGGTATCGCTAGGATCAGTCGAGATGAATATTTACGTGGGCAACCTGTCGTGGAACACCAATGACGACGAACTCCGTGGCGCCTTCGAGGCGTTCGGTGAAGTGTCGTCGGCCAAGGTGATCATGGATCGCGAGACCGGCCGTTCGCGCGGCTTCGGCTTCGTGGAAATGCCGGACGACAGCGCCGCCAAGGAAGCCATCGAAGGCATGAACAACAAGGACCTGGGTGGTCGCACCCTGCGGGTGAACGAAGCGCGTCCGCGCGACGACCGTCCCCGCGGTCCGCGTCGCTTCTAAGAGCGACCGTTCGCGAAGAACAAGAAAAGCCGCCTGATCGGGCGGCTTTTTTTTGGCCGGTCTTCGGCGGCGCCGTCAGCCGGCGTCCGCTGCCGGTACGGGCGGCAGTCGGCTGCTGGCCGCGCCGGCGCCGGCTTCGGCGTCCGGCACATCGACCGCCCGCAGACGGTTGGCCCCCGCATCCGTGGCGAACGCGGCCGCCCGCCGTTCGTCGCTGTTGCGCGCGATAATGGTATCGACATACCAGAATTCGCCCTGTAGCCGCTGCGGCGTGATATCAAGCAGCACATAGCCGTGATTCTCGAGATCCACGTATTTCATGTGCGGGTTGAGCAGGCGAATACTGTCGCGCACCGGCTGCAGCTCCGGCAGGCCGCTCGACGTCACCGACGGGCTGACAAACTCAACCGCGCGCGAGCCCTCGCCCGTGACCGGGTTGTAGACCAGCGGATTGTTCGGGTCTTCGGTCACGTCCTGCGCCCAGGCGGTATGGATATCGCCCGCCAGTACGACGACATCGTCGAGCCCCTGGATACGCAGCTGATCGATGATGCGATCGCGCGCAGCCGGATAGCCGTCCCACTGATCGACATTAATCGCCGCGCCGCCGTCGGTAAGCAGTGACAGCTTTTCATTCAGCGACGGCAGCAGATCGAGATCCAGCAGCCGCGGCAGGCCCAGCCGTAGCGGCATGAACATCACCTGCTGCCCCAGCAGCTTCCATTGCGCCGTCGAACGGGCGAGCGCGCCGTTGAGCCAGGCCTCCTGTTCGAAACCCAGCATCGTGCGGCGTTCATCGCCGATCGTGGCGGCATCCGCCGGGCTCGACGCCTGCTGATCACGGCCGACCAGACGCGTGTCGAGCATGATCAGGTCGACCAGGTCGCCGTAGGCGAAGCGGCGATAGATGCGCTCGGGACGATCGGGGTCGACGGCCCGGATCGGCAGCCACTCGTAATAGGCACGGATCGCCCGCGCCTTGCGCGACGCCCAGTCGCCTTCCGTATCCGGCTGATGATTTTCTGCCCCGTTGGCCCAACTGTCGTTGGTCGATTCGTGATCGTCCCAGACCACGATCATCGGGTGTGCGGCATGCAGGGCCTGCAGGTCCGGATCCCGCTTGTACTGGGCATGCCGCTGTCGATAGTCGGCCAGCGAAACGATTTCCCGGGCGGGCTCGTGATCGCGCCCGTCGATGCCCGCACTGCCGTACTCGTAGATGTAGTCGCCCAGATGCAGCACGACATCCAGATCGTCGCGCCTGGCGATCGCGCCGTAGACGTTGAAATAGCCGTCGGTGTACTGCGAGCAGGACGTAAAGGCGATACGCAGACGGTCGACCGGGCCGATCGGCGCGGTGCGCGTGCGACCGATGGGCGACCGCACGTCGTTCACCACGAAGCCGTAATAGTAGCTCTGGCCGGCGTCTAGGCCGGCACAGTCGATCTTCACCGTGAAATCACGATCGGCGTCGGTCAGAAAGTCGCCCGCGACCACGATATCGGCCATGCCGGCATCCCGGGCGACGATATATCGACCCGCAACGGACAATGTCGTGGGCGCGGCCGGAGTGACGCGGGTCCAGAGCATGACCGCGTCCGGCAGCGGATCGCCGCTGGCCACGCCGTGCTCGAAACGCACCGCGACGTCCGCGGTTTCCGGCGCCGTGTCCGGCGTCTGCTCGGCAGGATCGCGACCGTCTTCGGGTGCAGGCGCGAATGCGACAGCCGTATCGTCACTACAGGCGGCCAGCCAGGGCGTGGCCGCCAGCGTCGAGCCGGCCATGCCCACGCGGCGCAGGAAACCGCGCCGCGACGGCGAATAGGCTTTCGGATCGCGCGGCGGGCTCACGAGGCCGCCGGCGTGAAGAAGCGCCTGTCGCCCACGCCGGCAATCTCGTAGGTGATGCCCTGCCCGCCGTCGGAGGCTGCCTGGTCGCCGGCCGCGGCGTTACCACGCTGACTGGAGAAGTACAGGCGCCGTCCGTCGGGCGAAAACGCCGGCCCGGTGATCTCGGAGCCGTCCTGGTTGACGACCTGCACCACCGGCAGCACCTCGCGCTCGGGCGTGATCGCCACGATCTGCATGTCGCCGCCGTCCTCGGCGACCAGGATATCGCCCAGCGGGGAGATGGTGACATTGTCCACACCGGTGAGGATCGCGTCCTCGAACAGATCGTCGTCGTAGATGATTTCGATCGAGTCGGTCGTGGTGTCGTAGGCCCAGACGCGGTTGTCGCCCTTGGTGGTGAAGAACACGATGGCCTCGTGATACCAGATGCCCTCGCCGCCATCGAACGGCGTGGCCGCCTCGACCTGCTGCCGGGTCGGCGTGCCGACCACGAGATTGACGTTTTCCAGCCCGTTGGCGATCGCCTCGCCCAGACCGGGAATCTCGCGCAGCGCCTCATTGGCGGCGAGCGTGGCTTCGTTGACCACGGCCAGCTGCGGGTTCGGCTGCGGCACGTCGTGCCAGGTGACCGGCCGCTGGGTCATGGGGTCCTCGCCCACGACTTCGGCAATCTGCAGCGTGCCGCTGTCCAGCGACGGATAGGCATCGCAGACAAACCGATAGAAGCCACCGTCGGAATCGTCTTCGGTGAGATAGACGATGCCGTTGACCGGGTCGATAGCCGCGGCTTCGTGGTTGAAGGTGCCCAGCGCGCGCTTGATGTTGGACAGATACGCGGTCGAGCCGTTGCCCCGCGGATCGCACTCGAACACATGGCCGCCTTCGTATTCCTCGCAGGTCAGCCACGTGCCCCAGGGCGTGGGCCCGCCGGCACAGTTCAGAATGGTGCCGGCCTGAATCGCGTAGGCATCGACGATCTCGCCTGCGGCGTCGAACCGCAGTGCGCCAACGCCGCCGGGAATGAACTCGCTGTTGGAGACATAGACCCAGCCGCCGTCCTCGAGCGCATACGTCGCGCCGCCGTCGGGAAAGATGTGCCACCGATAGGGAGAGCCGCCATAGGGCGCCTCGCCCGCGCGCGCGATCACCCGCGACGTGAAGCCTTCGGGCAATCGCAGCCCGTTGGCGTCCGGCTCGCCCAGCGCGCCGAGCTGGCTGATCGGCGAGGGCGACGACCCGGCGTCCGGCATGGACGGGCGCACCGTGCCGCCGCCGTCCGAGCCACTGCTCGCGCCCCCGTTCCCCAGGTTGACCGCCGCATCGCCATCGCTGCAGCCGCTGAGCAGGCTTCCGGTAACCAACAGACCGGCACCGCTGAGACTTTGCAGCAACAAACGACGACGCGCCGGATCGTGCGGCCGTGCCGCAACGAGCTTGACCATGATTTCCCCCGTACCGAATCGAAGTCTTGTCCGGGAAAACTAGCCCGCCGATGTGACGCTACTGTGAAATGACATCTTTTCCTTAAACCGATGCCGAAACATCGGACCCGGAGCGCCGCTTATAACGGCCTAGCGATCGCCGACCGCACGGCTGGCTGCCGGCGCCGGCAGCGGCGCCTCACCCTTCGGCGTGCTGGCGGCATCGGCCGCGATCACGTGATTCTCACCAGCACGCACCTGCCAGGCCGCGGCGAATCGTTCCGTGTCGTTGCGGCTTTCGATGTCGTCGACATACCACCATTCCGCCTGAATACGCGCCGGCGTGATATCGAGCAGCAGATAGCCGCGGCTGGCCAGCTCCACATACTTCATGTGCGGGTTCTGGCTCATGATCGCGGCCGGGTCGGCATCGCTGCCCGGCGAGGTCACGGACGTGGTGACGAACTCCACACCCATCGAGCCCATGCCGGTATCCGGGTCGTAGGTGCCCGGATTGTTCGGATCCTCGGTGATATCCATCGCCCAGGAGGTATGGATATCGCCGGTCAGCACCACCACGTTGTCGATCGCGACATTGGGCGCGGCCTGCCCGCCGCGGATGATGTCCCAGATCGCCTCGCGGGCCCGCGGATAGCCGTCCCATTGATCGGGGTTCAGGAACACGCCGCCCTGGCCGCCCGAATTGTCGGTATTGCTGGCGTTCGGCGCGCCCAGAATCTTGAGCTGGCCGAACATCACCTGCTGACCGAGCAGATGCCAGGTCGCGTTGCCGTTGTTCAGGCGCTCGCTCAGCCAGTCACGCTGCGCGACATCGATGAGCGTACGCCCGGCGTCGGCATAGGCGCCGGTGTCGGTGAAGCCCTGCTCGACGTTCGGCGCCAGCTGTTCATCGCGACCGATCAGGCGCGTGTCGAGCATCGACAGCGACACCAGGTCGCCGAGGTCGAAACCGCGGTAGATGCGTTCCGGGTTGTCCGCCGCCACCTCGCGGATCGGCAGCCACTCGTAATAAGCCTGGATGGAGACCGCCTCGCGCTCGCTCCACGCGCCTTCACCGCGATCGGGGTCGTGGTTCTGTGCGCCGTCGCGCCAGCTGTTGTTGGTCGATTCGTGATCGTCCCAGACCGCGATCATCGGATGCTGGCGATGGACTTCCTGCAGGTCCGGGTCGGTCTTGTAGCAGGCGTGGCGGGTGCGGTAGTCCTCGAGCGTCACGATTTCGTAGGGCGGCTCCGGCGCGCGCCCCAGCGGGCGGCCGTCGCCGTACTCGTCGGGGTTTTCTTCGGCCGACACGCCGCGACCGGGATATTCGTAGATGTAATCGCCCAGATGCAGGACCAGATCGAGGTCCGCGCGCGCTGCGACCCGCGCATAGACATTGAAGAAGCCGAACGGGTAGTTCGAGCAGGACAGCACCGCGATGCGCAGCCGATCGACGCCGGCCGCCGGCAGCGTGCGGGTACGCCCGATGGGCGAGGTCTCGCCCAGCGCCTCGAAGCGGTAGTAGTACGTCTGCCCGGCAGCCAGGCCAGTGGCATCGACCTTGATCGTGTAGTCGCGCGCCGCGCCGGTCACAACGGTGCCACTGCGCAGCACGTCGCTCATGTCGGGCGACTCGGACAACGTCCAGTTGACGCTGACATCGCCCTCGGCGGCGGGCGTGACGCGGCTCCAGAGCATCACGCGATCGGCGAGCGGGTCGCCGCTGGCCACGCCGTGGGCGAAAACGTCGGCACTGCTGCCCGGCGTGCGCCGCGTGCGCGACTTGCCGTCGTCGCTGCATGCCGACAGACCGACGAGCGAAAAGGCCGCGCTCCCCGCAAATCCCGCGCGGCGCAGAAACGATCGACGCGACTGTGGCGCCCAGGCGTTGCGGCGCTTGCTGTCCGGCTGACCCATGGCGTATCTCCCCTGACCCGATAACGATGGATGGTCGGGTCAGGTTCGACCGCCGCTGTTAAGCCTTCATGACCCGCTTTCCTGTGTGAACACCGACGCGGGAAAATGCAGCCCCGTCGTCGGCAGCCGCACATGGCGCAGCGTGACCAGCGCGAACAGCAACGGATTCACGTCGTAGATCGCGCGCAGCGGCTCGACCAGCGCGGGATCGAGGAAATCGTGATCCGCCAGGCGCGCCGGATCGATCGCATGCGCCAGGGCCGGATCGGGATAGGCGCTGGCATAGCGCATGCGATCGAAGAACTGCGGATGTTGCAGCAACGGGGTAAGCACGTCGGCGAGTCGGCCGGCCTCCAGCACACCACCGAGGTCGATGCGCAGCCGCGCGTTGTAGGCTGGCTGACGCAGCAGGCTGAACAGGGACGCCATCACGTCGATATCCGGCCCCGCATCCACGTCGCCGATCGCAACGCTCACCTCCAGGCCGGCATCGAGCGCCGGTTTGAGCGCGGCCGGATCGATCGTGTCCTCGTGCCCGTCGGCGCTTTTCCATCGGCCGACGCGCGTATGCAGCGTCATGCCGTGTTCGGCCATCGCGGCATAGGCCGCGTTCGCGGCGGCGCCGTCGAGATCGATACGCTGGGCGACCGGCAGCCAGCTGACGTGCTTCACGCCGCGCTCGGCCCAGTGGGCCAGCGCCTGCACGGCGTCATCACGCGCCGGATGCACCGAAACCACGGGCACCAGTCGATCCGGCGCGCGCTCGGCAAGCCAGACCACCACAGCGTTGGCGACGAAATCCGTGGTCGCGGCCGCCGCAAGCCGGCCCTGGTCGTCGTAGACCGCGTCGCGGGCGAACAGCCGGGCGCGATAATCGCCGGGCATCGCCGCCATCTGGCGCAGCAGACGCGACATGTACTCTGCATCGGCGAACACGCCGTCGCCCATGCCGGCGGCATGGCGCACCGCCCGCCGCCGCGCCCAGGCGATCGGTGACCCCGACGGCGACGCCCGGACATCCGCCTGCGCCCCGCCCCCGACCGCGGCAGACGCGAGCTGGCCGTCGCTGATGAGATCCACATGCTGGTCGACCACGGCGCCGTCGAGGTCGGCAAAACTCTGCTCGATCAGGGCCTGCGCGGTGTCCGGCAGCACCCAGGCGGCATCTTCGGGTTGATGGGTCCATGCGCCCGCGTAGCTGTCGAGCGCGGCGCGCCAGCCGGCGAACACGAGGATCGTGAACGCGGCCAGCACGACGGCAACGCCCAATGCACGCAGACTCCAGCGGCCCGGCATCGCGATTCAAGACACCGCGGCGATGCTCTGCTCGGCCACGGCCTCCGCATGCAGGCAGGCCACCCGGCCGGCCTCGCCGAACGCGCGCAGCGCCGGCACCTGGACCGCGCAGTCCGCCTGCGCCCAGGGGCAACGCGTGCGAAAGACACAGCCGGACGGCGGATTCGCCGGCGACGGCAGCTCGCCCGGCAGCGCGATGCGACGACGCGCGCGCTCGAGTGCAGGGTCGGGGCGCGGTACCGCCGACAGCAGCGCGCGGGTATAGGGGTGGGCCGGCACGTCGAACAGGGCGTCGCCCTCGGCCTGCTCCATCACCCGGCCGAGATACATGACCATCACCTCGTCGCTGATCTGTCGGACCACGGCAAGATCGTGGGCGATAAACAGGATCGCAATGCCGAATTCGGCCTGCAGCGTCATGAGCAGCTCGACGATTCGAGCCTGGATGGAGACATCCAGCGCCGAAACCGGCTCGTCGCAGATGAGCACTTTCGGCTCGACCACCAGCGCGCGGGCGATGCCGATACGCTGACACTGGCCGCCGGAGAATTCGTGCGGATAGCGGTTGATCTGTCCCTGCGACAGGCCGACGCGTTCGATCATGTCTCGCACGCGCCGGTTGCGCTCGGACCGCGACAGCTCGGGTCTGAGATGGCGTAGCGGCTCGGCCACGATCTGGCCCACGGTCATGCGCGGGTCGAGACTGGCCAGAGGGTCCTGGAAAATCATCTGCACGTCGCGGCGCAGCGCTTTCCAGGTTGCCGGTTTCCTGTGCTCGACGCGGCGGCCGTCGAACACGAGATCGCCCGCCGTGATCGGCACCATGCCGGTCAGCGCCCGGGCCAGGGTCGATTTGCCGCAGCCGGACTCGCCGACCAGACCCAGGGTGCGCCCGGGCTGCAGCGCCAGACTGACGCCGTCCACCGCCTTGAGCACGCCCGCGTTCTGCCACGGCCAACCGGCACTCAGCGGAAAATGCACCTTGAGATCCTGCGCGTGCAGAAGCGTTTCGTTCATCGGCAAGCCGCCCGTACGGCACCTACTAAGTCCGGTAACGATGGTACGCTGAAGCCGTGAATTCGCCCAACGCTCCCGGCGCCCTGCGTCACCTCAGTCGCGACAGGCCGCGTTTGTCCCTGCTCAGCTTCAACATGCAGGTCGGCGTCGGCACCAAGCGCTATCGCGAGTACGTCACCCGCGGCTGGCGCCATGTGCTGCCCAGCCAACAGGTGCGCGACAATCTCGACCGCATCGGCGAACTGCTGGTCGGCCACGACATCATCGGCCTGCAGGAAATCGACGCCGGCAGCCGGCGCAGCCAGTACCGCAACCAGATCGAACATCTCGCCGAACAGGCCGGCTTCGAATACTGGCGGGTCCAGGTCAACCGCAATCTCGGCCGCGTGGCCCAGCACGGCCTCGGCCTGATCAGCCGCTTCATCCCGTTTGCGGTGAGCGAGCACAAGCTGCCCGGGCGCCTGCCCGGCCGCGGCGCGCTGATCGCACGTTTCGGCACCCCCAGCGACAGCCTGACGGTGGTGGTCACGCATCTGGCGCTGGGCGCGGGCAGCCGTGCGCGCCAGCTGGCCGCAATCTGTGATCTGGTGGCGAAAGACGAACACATCGTCGTCATGGGCGACACCAACTGCACCGCCCACGCGCTGATCGCGGACCCGGCGCTGGCGGCCAGCGGCCTGCACGTCTACGACCGGCCGCTGCCCACCTTTCCAAGCTGGCGACCGCGGCGCGGCATCGACCATATCCTCACCTCGCCCAGCCTCGCGATTCGCGAAGCACGGGCGATCGACACGGTGCTCTCCGATCACCTGCCGCTACACATGACCGTGGAACTGCCGACAGCTCTGCAGCAGGCGCTCGAAGGTGCGCACCAAAACCGCTAGGTTTAGACCCGCGCCTCAGAAATACGACGAAAACAGCCAGAAGATCGAATCACGCACGCGTGCCGGCCAGCGCCGGCGCCGCAGGTCGGCGAGCGTGTAGGCGCGGCTGCGCTCGGCGATGCCCTGGATATGCGTCGCCAGCGCCTCGACACCGCTCGTATCGAAGATCTCCACCGCCAGCTCGAAATTCAGACGCAGACTTCGCGGGTCGAGATTGGGCGAACCGACCAGCGCATAGTCGTCGTCGAGCACCAGCAGCTTGGTGTGCGCGAACGGCGGCGGCCGGTAGACGATCTTCACCCCGCGCAGCATCAGTTCGCCCAGCGCGTGGCGCGAGGCCCATTCCACGAACGGCAGGTTGTTCTTCGACGGCAGCACGATCTGCACGTCCAGCCCGCGCAACGCGGCCGACTGCAGCGCGCCGATCAGGGCCGGGCCGGGCAGGAAATACGGCGTCATGATCAACACCCGCCGGCGGGCGCTGGCGATAGCGGTCTGCACCAGCGTGGCCAGGCGTTCGGTGTCGCGGGTCGGCCCGTTTTCGATACTGCGACAGGCCGCGCTGCCGGACGCCGCGATCTCGCCGCGGCTGACGCCGGTCTGGCGACCGGTCGCAAACGCCCAATCCGACAGGAACACGGCCTCGATCTGGCGCACGATCGGGCCGGCGAAACGAAAATGCATATCTTCGACGCCGCGCCCGTCGGCATAGAAATGCCGATCGCCGATATTCATGCCGCCAGTGAAGGCGACCCCGGCATCCGTGACCAGGATCTTGCGATGATTGCGCAGGTTGATACGCAGCGACGGCGGCAATAGCCGCGGCGGCAGAAAACGCGCGGCCTGTACGTTCTGCCGCTTAAGCAATGCCACCGCGCGCCGACCCGGCCAGGCGTAGTACTCGCCTACGCCGTCGATGAGCACGCGCACGTCCACACCACGCTCGGCAGCGCGCCCGAGCGCGTTTATGAAGCGCTTGCCGACCTTGTTGGTCTCGAAGATATAAGTGGTCAGATAGACAAAACGCCGGGCTTTTTCGATCGCCTCCAGCATCGGCGGATAGGCCTGCTCGCCGTTATGCAGCATGTCCACGGCGTTGCCGGCCACCACCGGCCAGGCGGACAGCCGATCGCCTGCGGCGGCGAGGCCGAGACGACGCCGGTCCAGAATATCGCTGTAGTCGCGCAGTTCGGCATAGGCGCCGGGCTGGCGCGCGCCGAGACCGTGGCGCGACTGGCGGTCCAGACGCCGCGCACGAATACGCACGCGATTGACGCCGAACATGTAGTAGAGCAAGGGCCCAACCGGCGGGAACAGTATCGACACGCCGATCCAGCCGAACGCGCTCGCCGGGGTTTCGCGCGTGAGCAGCGCGTGCACGCTCGCCACCAGCGCGGTGCCCACCAGCAACAGCACGGTTGCCCAGAACCGCAGCAGAGACACCAGCTCCGGCGCGGTCAGATAGTCCGGCAGGTTCATTGGCCCGAGGCCACGTCCCGCGGCGTTTCCAGCCGCGGCACGGCCGCCAGCAGCCGCCGCGTGTAGTCGTGTTGCGGGTCGGCGAACAGCGTATCGATCGCGCCGCGCTCGACCACTTCGCCATTGCGCATGACCAGTACGCGCTCGGTCTGACCGGCAACCACACCGAGATCGTGGGTGATCAGCAGCAGCGCGGTATTCGTGCGCGTACGCAGTTCGGCCATGAGGTCGAGGATGTCGGCCTGCACGGTCACGTCGAGCGCGGTGGTCGGCTCGTCGGCCACCAGAATGTCGGGCTCGCAGGCCAGGGACATGGCGATCATCACGCGCTGGCGCATGCCGCCCGAGAACTGGTGCGGGTAGTAGCGGATCCGTCGCGACGCGTCGGGAATACGCACGGCTTCCAGCATCTCGATCGCCGCCGCCGTCGCGGCCTTGCCTTTCAGCCCCCGGTGGCGCTTGAGCACCTCGGTCATCTGGGTGGCAATACGCAGATGCGGGTTGAGCGTGGTCATCGGGTCCTGGAAGATCATCGCGATACGCGCACCGCGGATGCGCTCCAGCACGCGGCGCTTGGCACCGATTAATTCCACCGGCCCGGTCGGCGTTTCCAATCGCGCGCTGCCGGTCACGCGCGCGTTGTCGGCCAGCAGGCCCATGAGCGCGAGTACGCTCTGGCTCTTGCCCGAGCCGGATTCGCCGACGATGCCGACCGCTTCGCCGGCCGCCAGCTGCAGATTCAGACCTCGTACCGCCTCGACCACGCCGTCGGGCGTGTCGAAGCTTACTTTCAGATCGCGGACGTCGAGCAGCATGGCGCCCAGTGTAAGGCAACCGCTGCTTCGAACGGGCCAGCCCTGCCTGCCCGGTCAAGTTTTACCGCCTCGGCGAACTCGCCGCAGATGGCGAAAATCAGCGCTGTTTCACGAAAATCTATGGCTTCTGTCGAGCGCTTGTTAAAAGCTGCGGCGGTGAGAACTACGTTTTCTAAATCAACGGCGCGGGTGAATATCGGCTTGGGGTTTCGCACTGTTGTGCGACTCACTTTCTTTTGCTTGTCCAAAAGAAAGTAAGCAAAGGAAAAAGACACCCGGGTTGCGCGCCGGCGCGAAACGCGCCGGTGCACTGCGATGCTCGGTCCGAAGGGATGCGGCCAGAACTCGGATCGCTTTGGCGATCCTCGGACATGCTGGCCGCACCGGCGCATGCGCCGGACACCCTCCGGCCCTGCGCTTCTCGTCGCTCCAAACGGGGCCCCAATACAGGCACTGCCTGCCTGGCCACGGAGTTGGAACAGCTGACAAGCCGAAGTTGCGGTGTTTGGCTGCGTTCCGGTCAGACTCGCCTTTGGCCTCGTCCGACCAAGATCGCTTCGCGATCTTGGCGAAGCGTTAGCGAGCCTGTCTTTGTCTGTATTCGGGTCCCTTGGGCGTAGCGCCGAGCAGCGCAGCCAGGACGAGATCAAGCAGACGGCTGTCTGAGCCGCGCGCAGCGCGGCGAGTTCCGGCTGCGCTCGTCATGGCAAGCAGCGCAGGGTACCGATGCGTAGCATCGGCGCAAGACAGGGTGTCCTTTTCCTTTGCTTACTTTCTTTTGGACAAGCAAAAGAAAGTGAGTCGCACAGCAGTGCGAAACCCCAACCAAAAATTCACCCGCACCGCTGATCCAAACACTCGTGCCTGCAGGCTACGTCAGCCCAGCACTCCAAAGTGAATCGAAACAGTCACCCTATCGAACGCTGATAGGTTTCGAGTCGGTGAACATGGCGCAAGTAATCACCGATCCTTCGGATCAAGCGCATCCCGCAAACCATCACCGATGAAGTTGAAACAGAACAGCGTCACGGCCAGAAAAACCGCCGGCACGATCAAAAGCCAGGGCGCGCGCCCCATCTCATCGGCGCCGTCCTTGATCAGCGCGCCCCAGGAGGTGGCCGGCTCCTGCACGCCGAGCCCGAGAAAACTCAGGAACGATTCGAACAGGATCACCTGCGGAATGGTGAGGGTGATATACACCGCCACCACGCCGAGCAGGTTGGGCACGATATGCCGCAGCACGATCGCGAACGGCGAGGCCCCGGACATGCGCGCGGCCTCGATGAACGGCTGCTGTTTCAGGGCAAGCGTCTGGCCGCGCACGATGCGCGCCATATCCAGCCAGTTGATCGCGCCGATGGCCACGAAGATCAGCAGGATGTTGCGGCCGAAGAACACCATCAACAGGATCACGAAGAACAGGAACGGCATCGCATAGAGAATGTCGACGATGCGCATCATCACGCCGTCCACGCGCCCGCCGGCATAGCCGGCCGTGGCGCCGTAGGCCACGCCGATCACCAGACTCACCAGCGTGGCGACCAGGCCGATGAGCAGCGAGATACGCCCGCCTTCCAGCGCCCGCACGAACAGGTCTCGGCCGAGACCGTCGGTGCCGAACCAGTGGCTTTCGGTCATCGTCGGCGGCACCCAGATCGCACCGTAGTTCTGGGTGAAGTAATCGTGCGGCGACAGCCACGGCCCGACCACCACCGCGACCACGATGAAGCCCAGCAGGCCCAACGAGGCGAGTGCGGCGCGGTTGGCGCGCAGGCGCAGCAGCGCGTCGGAAAACAGGCTGCGCCCCTTTTCGGGCGCGCCCGCGATCTCTATTTCATCGGCGCGGCTGCTCACGAGTAGCTCACCCGCGGATCAAGCCAGCCATAGAGCAAGTCCACGACCAAATTGAAGGCGACGATGAGCATGCCGTAAAACAGCACCACGCCCATCACCAGCGTGTAGTCGCGATTGAGCGCGCCCTGGACGAAGAACTGGCCCAGCCCGGGAATGCCGAAGATGGTCTCGATGACCACCGAACCGGTGATGATGCCGGCCGCGGCCGGACCAAGAAACGACACCACCGGCGTGAGCGCGGCGGGCAAGGCATGCACCCAGACCACGCGCCGCGCGGACAGGCCCTTGGCGCGCGCCGTGCGCACATAGTTCGAGCGCATGACCTCGATGGTCGAGGCCCGCGACAGGCGCGCCACATAAGCCATCATCGCCGTACCGAGCGCGAGCACCGGCATCACGTAGTTCTGCCAGCTGCCCAGGCCGCCGGCCGGCAGCCAGTCGTTATAGACCGCGAACAACAGGATCATCAGCGGTGCGAGCACGAAGTTCGGAATGGAGATGCCGAGCATGGCCGTGGTCATCGCGGCGTAATCCGCCGGCCGGTTCTGGCGCAGCGCCGCGACCATGCCCAGCGGCACGCCGAACAGCAGCGCGAAGGCGAGCGATGCACCGCCGAGCTTGAGCGAGACGGGAAAGCCGGAGGCGATAAGGTCGTTGACGGTGATATCGCGATACTGGAACGACGGGCCGAAATCGAAGTGGGCGATATCCCAGAGATAACGGCCGTACTGCTGATAGAGCGGCTCGTCGAGATGGTACTTGGCCTCGAGATTGGCCTTGACCTGCGCCGGCAGCTCGCGATCGGCATCGAACGGGCCGCCGGGCGCGGCGCGCATCATCACGAACGCCAGCGTGAGCAAAATGAGCAGCGTGGGAATCGCGCCGAGCAGCCGGCGCAGCGCATAGGACAGCATGATCAACCGTGCCTGTCGCGCATGTCGATCACCGAGCCGCTCACGGCTCGATCGACAGATCCTTGCTGTAGTACGCGTCGAGCGGGTTGCCCTCGAAGCCCTTCACATAGTCCTTGATCAGATACTTGCTGACATAGAAATAGATCGGGATCACGGGGCTGTCGGCCAGCAGCGTGGCCTCTGCCTGCTTCATCACCTTGTTGCGGTCCGGCCCGTCCGGCATATGCGCCTGTTTCTCCTGCAGGCGGTCGTATTCCGCGCTCGCATAGCCGGTGCCGTTGAGGCCGAACTTCGAGTTCATGAGCTCGAAGAAGGTATTCGGGTCGTTGTAGTCGCCGATCCAGGCCAACCGGTAGGCCTCGGTAGTCGCGCCCTGGCGCACGCTGTCGAGAAAGACTTTCCATTCCTCGTTGCGCAGGGTGACGTCGGCGCCAAGCACGCTGCGCCACATCGACGCGATCACCGAAGCGATCTTCTTGTTGCCCTCGCCGCTGTTGTAGCGAATCTCGACCTCGAGCGGCTTGTCCTCGGAATAGCCGGCCTTTTCATAGAGTTCGCGCGCCTTGGCGTTGCGGTCGGCATCCGACAGCGTGGTCCACTCGAACTTGGCGCCGTCGTAGCCTTCGACCACCGGCGGAATCCAGCCATAGGCAGGGATCTCGTCGCCGCGGGTGATCTTGTCGACGATCACGCGCCGGTCGATCGCCATCGACAGCGCATGGCGCAGCTCGGGCGCATCCTTGAACGGCGGGCGCCGCAGGTTCAGACCGTAGTAGTAGACGCCGAGCGTGGGCTGGGTATGCAGCTGCGCGGGAATGTATTTCTCGATCGCGTCGTACTGCGAGATGGGGACCTTGGTCGCCCAGTCCAGCTCGCCGGCTTGGTAGCGCGACAGCGCGGAATTGCCGTTGGTGATCGGGTAGAACTCGACCCGGTCGATGGCGGTGTTGGCGTCGTCCCAGTATTTGGTGTTGCGCTCGAGGCCGATCATCGAGTTCACCCGCCAGCTTGCCATCTTGTAGGCGCCGTTGGTGACCGCGTTGCCCGGCTGCGGAAAAGCCGCGCCGTGGGCCTCGACCGCGGGGCGATACACGGGGTAGCTGATGCTGTGCGCCAGAGTGCCCAGGAAATACGGCGTCGGCGATTTCAGCGTGATTTCGAGCGTCTTGTCGTCGAGCGCGCGTACGCCGAGGCTTTCCGGCGGCTTGTCGCCCTGGATGATGTCATTGGCGTTGACGATCGGCGTATGCAGCTGCGCGTAGGGCGAACCGGTGACCGGGTCGACGCTGCGCCGCAGACTGTAGACATAGTCGCCCGCCGTGAGCGGCTCACCGTTCGACCAGCGCGCGTTGTCGCGCAGCGTGAAGGTATAGACCAGCTTCTGCTCGCCGACCTCCCAGGACTCGGCGTCCGCCGGCACGATCTCGCCATCCGGCGCGATCTCGACGAGGCCCGAATAGAGATCGCGCAGCACGTTCGCCGCCGGCACGCTGCGCGCCTGGTGCGGGTCCAGGCTCTCCGGCTCGGCGCCGTTGCCACGACGCAGTGTCGCGGTACCGTCGTCGCTGACCGCAGGCGTATTCTTGACCGGGAATTGCTCGGATTTGTCGCTGCTGCAGGCGGCCACGCCGAGGGTGGCACACAGCAGGCAGAGCAGGATTCGGCGAGACAACATGCGCAGATAATCACCAGCTTGGGATGCGCGCTCAGACTACACGAAAGACGGCCGGTTCGAATGCCCCGCCGCGCTCCCGGCGCGCGTCGAAGGCCCGAGCCTTCAGGCGCTCTTGGCCAGGGGCGCGCCGGTCTTTTTCAGATGCACGAGCAGCAGCGATATCGCGGCCGGCGTCATGCCCGGAATGCGCGACGCCTGGCCGAGCGTGGCCGGGCGCACGTCCTCGAGCTTGCCACGGAGTTCGTTCGACAGGCCGGATACCGCGGCGAAATCGAGATCGCGCGGCAACGCGGTCGCCTCGTGCGCCCGGGTCTTGTCGATTTCGGCCTGCTGGCGATCGATATATCCGGCATAGCGCGCCTGGATCTCGACCTGTGCGCCCACGGCTTCGGCGTCTTCGGCATCGAAATCCGCCAAGGCCGGCGCGCCGACGGCTTCGATCGCCACCACGTGGTCATGAGAAACGCCCGGGCGCTTGAGCAGTTCGGCGGCCGGCAGCGCCTGCTTGAGCGCCCCACCCAGCCAGGACGCGCCGTGATCGTCGCCCAGATCGGCCGGCTTGACCGTGATGCTCGCAAGCCGTGCCTGCTCGGCTGCCACCGCATCGCGTCGTGCCTCGAACGCGGCCCAGCGCGCGTCCTCGACCAGGCCGAGCTCACGGCCTGTCGGGGTCAGGCGGGTGTCGGCATTGTCCTCGCGCAGCAGCAGCCGGTGCTCGGCGCGGGACGTGAACATGCGATAGGGCTCGATGGTGCCGCGGGTGATGAGATCGTCGACGAGCACGCCGAGATAGGCCTCGTGACGGCCCGGCCACCAGGGCGACTCACCGGCCACGGCGCGGGCCGCATTGATACCGGCCAGCAGCCCCTGGGCCGCGGCTTCCTCGTAGCCGGTCGTGCCGTTGATCTGGCCGGCGAAATACAGCCCGCCGATCGCCCTGGTTTCCAGCGTGTAGTTCAGCGCCCGCGGGTCGAAATAATCGTACTCGATCGCATAGCCGGGGCGCGTGATATGCGCGTTCTCGAAGCCGGCGATCGAGCGCACGACCTGCAGCTGGGTCTCGAACGACAGGCTCGTCGAGATGCCGTTGGGATAGACTTCGGCAGCGGTCAGCCCCTCCGGCTCGATGAAGATCTGGTGCGATTCCTTGTCGGCGAAGCGCACCACCTTGTCCTCGATCGACGGGCAGTAGCGCGGGCCGACCGAATCGATCTGACCGGAATACATCGCCGACTCGCCGAGGTTGTCGCGGATGATCTGATGAGTGCGCTCGTTGGTGTAGGTGATATGACAGCTCACCTGGCGCGGATGCTCTGCGCGCCGCCCCATGAACGAAAATACGGGTGCGGGCGTATCGCCCGGCTGCTCGGCGAGCTGGGAATAATCGATGGTCTTGGCATCGATCCGTGGCGGCGTACCGGTCTTGAGCCGCCCCACCGGCAGATCCAGCGCGCGCAGACGCTCGGAGAGCGCGTTCGAGGGCGCGTCGCCCGCGCGCCCGCCGCCAAAGCGCTTGTGGCCGACATGGATCGTGCCGCCAAGAAAGGTGCCCACGGTGAGCACGACGGTGGGCGCATGAAAGGTCAGCCCCATGGCGGTCTCGACACCGGCGACCCGGCCGTTCTCGACCACCAGATCGGCCACCGACTGCTGGAACAGATGCAGGTTCGGCTGGTTCTCGACCATCGAACGCACCGCGGCCTTGTAGAGCGCGCGATCGGCCTGGGCACGGGTGGCGCGCACGGCCGGGCCCTTGCGCGCGTTGAGGGTGCGAAACTGAATGCCGCCACGATCCGCCGCACGGCCCATCACGCCGCCCAGCGCATCGATCTCGCGCACCAGATGCCCCTTGCCGATGCCGCCGATCGCCGGGTTGCACGACATCTGGCCGATGGTTTCGATGTTATCGGTGAGCAGCAGCGTACGCGCGCCCATGCGGGCAGCCGCGGTCGCGGCCTCGGTCCCGGCGTGGCCGCCGCCGACAACGATAACGTCGAATTGCGTCTGACTGCTCATGTGCGCACCTGCTGAGCGGGAGATACCGCGGCGTGACGCGGTATACCGTATTGCTTGCTGAACCGCGCAGTATAACGGCTCGAATGCTTCGACTACAGCCGTTCCCGGGCCGCCTCGAACTGATCGACCATCGCCTGCCAGCCGATCTGGTTGCGCCCGTTGAGGGTCAAACGCCCCGACTCGATCGTCAGACGCAGGCGATAGGCCGCGCCCTCGTCGACCGACTCGATAAGGTTTTCGGCCACCAGCTCGGCCAGTGCGGCGTCGATATCGCTTTCCTCGATATCGTAGGGCGAACGCCCGCTGGCGAGCATGACCTGCACCGTGAGGTCGCGCGCCAGCCCTGCGGGCAGCCGGGCCTGGAAATCCACATCCAACTGCGAGACCACGTCCGCCAGCAGACGCGCCTCTCGCATCTGTTCGGGCGCGTCGATACGCAGGCTTGCCCGCACCTCACCCTGCGGCGTGGTCAGCACCATACGCTGGATATCGATACGCGGCGCCCCCGAAAGCAGCGCCGGCAGCGTCTCGCCGTAGAGCGTGGCCCGGGCATCGGGATCGAGCGCGCCGGTTTCCACATCGCGCAGCAGGCCGAGCTGATCGAACAGCGCACGCCAAGCGTCGGGGTCGATATCCCGGACCTCGCCGCCCAGCATCAGCGGCCCGTATTCACCGTTGTTGATAACCGCGCGCGAGATGCGCCCGTCGAGCCGGCCACTCACGCGCTCTTCGGTAGCCGGTAGCGGCTGCCACTGCCAGGACAGCGACTGCAGCAGCGCGGAAAGCCCGAGCCCGTCCGCGATGCGCAGCGACTCGGCACGGAGCACGCCGCCGGCGCGGGTGGCGTTGCCGCTCTGCTCCGGCTGGCCAAGACGGGCCTCGAGAGCACGCCAGGCCAGCTGGCCGCCGTTTTCGCCGACGATGCGAAACTGCGGCGCGTCCACCCCGGCCTCGATCGCCCCGGCGCCGAGCGGCACGGTGGCCCGGGCCGTAACCGGCGCCGAATCGACATGCGCAAGACGGCGCTCGCGCGAGATGCCGACGCTATTGCCCTCGATCCGAAGCGTGGAGCGGGCGCTGCCCTCGAAGCCCACGCGGGTGACGATCCGCAGCGGCGCCAACGCCGGGTCGAAGACCAGCCGCGGCCACAGCGCCGCCGGATCCATCCGCGTGACCGCCACACCCAGACTTGGCCTGAAACCCGCGTCCGGATCGACCGGCGCACCAAACGGGATCGGCCCGTGATGCACCGTGGTGTCGAGCATCACCCCGGCACAGGGCCGGGTCTCGCAGAGGGCGTCGTCGAGCTCGAGACGCAGACGCGCCTGCGACGAAAACCAGCCGCGCTCGAAGTCGCTACTCACCACCCGGGTCAGGCCGGGGCGCTCGAAGCGCGCGATCACGTCGTCGAATTCACGCTCGAGATAGAACCCCACCAGCGCCGGCGCGGCCGCCGCCAGGGCGACGAGCACCAGCAGACCGAGCAGCAGCGTCTTGCGAATCATGTGGAGCGTACTCGCGGTCGTAAGAATGGCATGGCGTCACGCCGGCCGCGGGCCGACATGGCAAGGCAGATCCTCGTCCACCGTCCACCAGGGCGCGGCCTCGCCGACATACGCCTGCGAAACCGGACGCGCCCCCGGGTCGCCGTCGAGCGTGCCGGCGCGTACGCGCACCGCCTCGGGGCGATCGTCGTGGCGGCTGATGATCGGCGAACCACAAACGCTGCAGAACAGCCGGTGCTTGCCCGGGGAGGACTCGTAATCACGCAGCCGCTCGGCGCCGTCGATGAGTTCGAAATCGCGCGTGGCAACCGGGACGTTGCTCGCTAGCGGCCCGCCCTGCGCCTTGCGGCAACTGCGGCAGTGGCAGAGCTGGATCTCGTCGACCGCGGCGTGGATTGCGTAGCGCACGCCGCCGCACAGACAACCGCCCGTGATCATGATCAATCCTTCCTGCCGATCGTGGGATCTGGAAGCACAATCATAGGTGGGACGCCGGCATAATGCATGCTGGCACAACTCTTGTTTGACGCTTAGGCATGCCTGATGCAAGCAGCCCGACGCGGGCACCACGCGCGTCCCTGATCGACTGGCTCGACCCGCTCTACGGCGCGGACGATGCCGCGCGCTGCGTGGACGGCGCCGCAGATGCGGCGATCCGTCACGGCCTGCCGGTCGCCGCCGAGACGGTAATCGACCAGTCGTTCAACGTGATGATCACCTATGGCGATATCGTCCAGCGCCCCGGCGAGGCGCCGCTGGCCACGCTCAAGGCGTTCATGGCCAAGCATCTGGCCGATTCGATCGCGGCGATCCATATCCTGCCCTTCTATCCGCACAGTTCGGACGACGGCTTTTCGGTGATGGACTACCGGGCGGTGGATACGAAACTCGGCGACTGGGACGACGTGGCCGCGCTCGGCGACGACCACCCGCTGATGTTCGATCTCGTGCTCAACCATGCCTCGCGCAAGGGCCAGTGGTTCGCCAACTATCTCGGCGACGCCGACCCCGGGCGCGACTATTTCATCGAGGTGGAGCCCGGCACCGATCTGCGTGCCGTGGTGCGCCCGCGCAGCACGCCGCTGCTCGCCGAGGTGGCCACCGCCCGCGGCACGCGTCACCTGTGGGCCACTTTCTCCGAGGATCAGATCGACCTGGATTTTGCCAATCCGAAGGTCCTGTCGGAGTTCATCGACATCATCTTCGAATATGTCGCGCGCGGTGCGCGGCTGCTGCGCCTGGATGCGGTGGCATTCCTGTGGAAGGACATCGGCGGGCCGTGTATCCACCTGCCGCAGACCCACCGCCTGATCAAGTTCCTGCGCGCCCTGCTCGCCCACTACGCGCCGGGCGTACAGCTGATCACCGAGACCAACGTGCCGCATGTGGAGAACATCTCCTATCTTGTCGACGGCGACGAGGCCCATGTGGCCTACCAGTTCGCGCTGCCGCCGCTGGTCGCCGACGCCCTGCTCAGCGGCGACGCCCGGACGCTGACCGGCTGGGCGCATAACCTGCCTTCGCTGCCGACCGGCTGTCATTTCCTCAACTTCACCGCCAGCCACGACGGCATCGGCCTGCGCGCGGTGGAGTCGATCCTGGAAGCCGAGGCGATCGAACGCCTGGTCGAGACCGTGCGCGAACGCGGCGGCTTCGTGTCCACCCGCGCGGTATCGGATGGGTCGCACAAGCCCTACGAACTCAACATCGCCTATTACGACCTGCTCGCCGATGTCGCCGAGCGCGACACGCCGGTGCATATGGATCGCTTCGTGTGCAGTCAGGCGATCGCGATGGCGCTGGCCGGTATTCCGGCGCTGTATTTCCACAGTCTCACGGGCACCCATAACGATCTGTCCCGGGTGGAGGAAAGCGGGCGCTATCGCACCATCAACCGGCGCCGCTGGGATGTGGGCGAACTGGAATACCATCTCGGCGGCAATACCCACCACGCGCAGGTTTTCTCGCGCCTCAAGCATCTGCTGGCCGTGCGCGCGCGCCAGCCGGCGCTGCACCCCGAAGCCGCGCAGACGGTGGTCGATCTCGGCCCGCAGCTGTTCGCGCTGCAGCGGCGCGGCTTCGGGCAGACGCTGCTGGCCCTGCACAACGTCACCGACCGACCGGTCAAGGTCGCCGCCCACGTACTGCCGGATGCCCGGATACGCCGCAACGTGGTCGCTGCCCAGGGGATCAGCGGGTCAACACGCTCGATCACCCTCGCACCGTACGAGGTGGCCTGGATCAGCGATTGAGTGCGCGAATTCGAAAGCGGCTGTGCGCTGCCAGCGACACCGGGGCGGCCGGGCACGCCGACACCGCGCGAGTCGCCCGCTCAACGAAACGCCCTCAACCGGCCGCCTCCCTAGTCTCTTCAGTTTCTTCATCGCGGGTTTCGCTGCGGTCGAAAAGGCCGACCTTCACGCAGTTGCGCCCCGCGGCCTTGGCGTCGTAAAGCAATGCATCGGCCGTGGCGAAAACGGCAGACAGCGAATCCCGTTTCTGGGGTTGCTCGACGTGACAGAGACCGATACTGATCGTCACCACCGGCGCGACGTCGGACGTCTCGTGCGTTATCGCGGCCGCTTCGACCGCGGCGCGCAGGGCTTCGGCGTGTTCTTCGGCCTCGTTGGGCCGGCCTTCGATCCAGAAGGTCACGAACTCCTCGCCGCCGTAGCGACCGCAGACGTCGAGCGGTCGCCGCGCATGGGTTTCGATCACCTCGGCGACCCGGCGCAGCGCCTCATCGCCGGCCGGGTGTCCGTAGCGGTTGTTGTAGCTGCCGAACTTGTCGATATCGATCATCGCCAGGCTGTAGTCATTGCGTTCGCGCACGGCATGGGCGTGGGCGGTGGCCAGCGCGCTCTCCAGCGCGTGACGATTGAGCAGCCCGGTCAGGCCGTCGTGACGCGCGACCAGCTGCAGCAGCTGGCGGTCGAGCCAGCTGCGTCGCAACACGTACTCGCTCGCGTATTGAAGATAGGTCGCGAACAGGGCGAGCACGCCGGCCGCGGCCAGGTGGTAATAATCCGCCGGGCTCGCGTTCACGATCCCGGCCACGGTGACGCAGGTGAGTACCGACAGCGCCGTACCCACCGGCAGAATCACCCAGGAGCGCACCCGGCCGAGCGCGACCACGGCCACGAAACCGACACCCACGAACTCGATTGGAAAATCGGCGCTGTAGCGGTTGAGGATCACGTGATTGGCCAGCAGCCCCACGGTGACGATCGCGAACTGCCCGGTGATGACGAACTCCGTGGCCCGCGACTCGCCGCGGCGCAGGCACCAGACCAGCGCCGCGAGTGTGACCGGTACCAGCACGCCGACAAGCAGCAGCCGCGACCAGAAGGCGGCCGACGCCGGCACGCCAAAATAGGCCATGTCGAACAACGGGCTGAGCAGCAGCACGAGCGTGGCAATCACCAGCAAGGCAATGCGGTTGATCCGGGCGGCCCGGTCGTTATCGACGCGAAACGCCTGCTCGAGTTCGCTGGCGAAACGCAGCCAGGCGAAACCGCGCACGAGCTGTTTCCGGATCAGCCCGATCAGCGCCGGCGCCGATTGCGCCTGTTCGATCTCCCGGGCATCTGCCAACGCGTCAACACGCGAACTGCGCATGTTCGTCATCCTGCAAACAGGTGAAGGGCGTCTAGATAACATGCGCGCCCGCGCTCAGGCTGAACGGCTGCGCAGCGGCCTGATTTGACGGCGTTACCGGCCGGCCGCCATCGACCGTCCAGCGAAAAAATGCGCGCGTCAGCGGTGCGCGGACTCCGCCTGCGCGTGGTCGGCTTCCACCGCCTCGTGGAAGCGGTCGAGAAATTCGGGAAACGCAGCGCGTACCCGGTTCCATGTCGGCATGAACGGCACTTCCATGGGGTTGGCGATGTACTGCTCGCCGGCCTTGATGATCGCCTCGACGAACACCTCGACGGTCTTTTCTTCCTTGTGGCGATCGTAGGCGAGGCCATTGATCTGGGCATCGAAATAAAAGCGCTCCACGCTGTCCAGCGCGTTGCGCAGATACACCGCCTTGATGGTGCGGATGGTCTCCGGCGTGAGCACCACCCCATAGGTCGCGAGCTTGCGGTAGAGCGCCTTGGCGATATCCGCGCTCATCTTGGCCAGACCGGTATCCGCTTCGTGGTCGGAGACCGGCTGGTGCTTGTGGTCGTAGGCGTCGGCAATATCCACCTGGCAGATGGCGTTGGGCGTGTAGTTGCGGTGCACCTCGGCGAGGATGCCGATCTCCAGGCCCCAGTCGCTGGGAATGCGGATGGATTCGGCCACCGAGGCGGTCATCGCGCATTCGCCCGACAACGGATAGCGGAAGCTGTCCATATACCGCAGGTAGTCCATGTCGCCGACCACGGTCATCAGCGAGCGCACCAGGGGGGTCACGAACAACCGCGCCACCCGGCCGTTGATATTGCCCTCGGCGATACGCGCGTAATAGCCCTTGGCGAACTTGTAGGTGAAGTTCGGGTGCACCATCGGGTAGAACAGGCGCGCGAGCAGATCGCGGTCGTAGGTCTTGATATCGCAGTCGTGCATGGCCAGAACGCGCCCCCGGCCCGAGGCGAGGAAATAGCCCATGCAGTTCCAGACGTTCGCGCCCTTGCCCGGGCGTTCCGGCGCCAGGCCCTCGGCATCCAGCTGATCGTAGAGCGCCTGCAGCCGCGGACCGTCGTTCCAGAGCAGGCGATGCGGCTGGCCCAACTGCTTGAAGAAGGCGTGCGCATGGGCGAACTGCTCGGCGTTCGCGGCATCGAGGCCGATGATGATCTCGTCGAGATAGTCGACCTTGGCGATCTGTTCGACGATGTTCGGCAACGCATCGCCTTCCAGCTCCGAATACAGGCAGGGCAGGATCAGCGACATGGGCCGGCGCCGGCCGAAGGCCCGCAGCTCGGCTTCGAGTGCGGCGATCGGGCGATCGCCCAGTCGGTGCAGGGTCGTGATCAGACCGTTCTGGTGAAAATCCGCCATGTCCTGTCCTCGTCAGATGTCGTGATGCGCGATCAGATCGTCGATCGCGGCCGACCAGCCGGCCGGGCCGATGCCGTCGGCATGCCGGATCGACCCGCCCGCCGCCGCGTAATGGCAGCCGTCGGGTCGCGCCACCCAGTAGCCGATATCGGCAGCGGCGAGCATGTCGGCATCGTTGCCGCTGTCGCCCATCGCTATAGCAAGAATCGGGCCGCGCGCCGCGCCGTAGCGACTGCGCAGCCAGGCGAGCGCGTCGCCCTTGTCGGCATGCCCGAGCACGTGCACGAAGCGGCCGCCCTCGCGGCAGGCATAACCGGCGGCGACGACGGCTTGCATGAAGTCTTCGCGTGCCGTGTCGCTGTCCTGCCATAGCAGCGGCTCTGAGGCGCTGCGCTCGAGTGCCCGCATGGCGCTCTCGCGATCGAGCCCGGTGGCCGCCACGACGTCATCCACATCCATATCGGCAAAGCCGGTGAAGCGAAACCCGTGTTGCGCGCGCAGCGTCGCGGCCAGCGCGGTCAACGCCTCGCGCGGCGCGCCGAGCGTGGTGACGTCCACCGGCGTATGGGCATCACAGGCCGCGCCGTCGAAATAGCCGCGCGGCACGGCGACCGCGCCGCCGTTTTCGACCGCGAAGGGATGGCCATTGCCCAGTGCAACGCGAAGCGCGGCGACCTCGGCCACCGTCTTGCTGGTGATGATGCAGAGCGGAATATCGCGTGCCGCCAGTTGTGCCATGCCCGCACGGGCGGCCGACCAATCATAGTCGTGGTGATCGAGCAGGGTCGCATCGAGATCCGTGAATACGACGGCAGGGGAACGGCGTGGCGGCATGCGTGTCTATCGAACAACGAGCGGGGGACATGGTTTCAACCGCAGTGTAGAACACCCGCGCCGCCCCGGCCCGCGCGACATGCGGATAAAATAACCTCATGACAGCCCGTTTTATTCTGCCGGGGGCCGCCTGCGGCCTCTCGGCTCGCGCCTGCACCCAACGGGAGATCGCATGCGCATACTCGTGATCGAGGACAACGAAGACCTCGCCGCCAACATCATCGAATTCCTGTCGGCGCGCCACCACATCATGGACAGCGCCACCGACGGCGTGACCGGACTGCATCTGGCCGTGGTCAACGAGTACGACGCGATCGTGCTCGATCTCATGCTGCCCGGCATCGGCGGGATCGATCTGTGTGCACGGCTGCGCGGGGAGGTGGACTGCCAGACGCCGATTCTCATGCTGACCGCGCGCGACACCATCGACGACAAGCTGGCCGGTTTCGCCTCCGGCGCCGACGATTATCTGATCAAGCCGTTCTCGTTGCTCGAGCTCGACGCGCGGCTGACCGCCATCGGCAGCCGCGGCCCGCGGCGCAGTCAGCACGTACTGCGCGTGGCGGACCTGGTCCTCGATCTCGATACCTGGCAGGCCGAGCGCGCCGAGCAGCGCATCACCCTCACCCCAACCGCCCTGCGCCTGCTGGAAGTGCTCATGCGCGCCTCGCCCCGTCTGGTGCGCCGCGCCGAGCTGGAGGCCGCGATCTGGGGCGACCATCCGCCGGATTCCGAGGCGCTGCGCACCCATATCCATGCCCTGCGTGCCGCCATCGACAAGCCGTTCGATACGCCGCTGCTGCATACGGTGCCGACCATGGGCTACCGACTGATCGCGCCCGACGCCGCATGAGCCGCCCCGGCGCGACGCGATGAAACGCCGGCTCGACAGTCTCCAGTTCAGGGTGACGGCGGCGCTGGCCCTGTTCGTCGCGATGATGGCCACGCTCATGGTGATGGCGCTGTTCGCGATCAACGAACGCCTCGAGGACGACCTGCTCGACGGTATCGTCGCCCACGAGGTCAACGAGCTGGAAACCGAATACGCCGTCGAGGGCGAGGCCGCGCTGCCGAACTCCGCCACGATCAAGGCCTTCGTGGTCGAGGCGGACGCGCTCGACAGCCTGCCGGTGCCGCTGCGCAGCCTGCCGGCACACCACCCCGGCATGGACCTCACCTTCAACGGCCGCAGCTATCGGGTCGCGACCACCGTCATCGAGGGCAAGCGGGCGTTTCTGGCCTACGACGTCACCGCCATCGAACAACGCGAGTCGCTGTTTCGCACCGTGCTGATCGTGGCGGCGATCGTCGTCGTGGCGCTGGCGCTGCCGCTGGGCATCTGGATCGCCCGGATCAGCCTCAAGCCCATTAACGAGCTGGCCGACCATGTCGCCAGTCTTCAGCCGGAGGCGGCCGGGCGCGATCTCGCCGATCGTTTCGACGGCTTCGAAGTTGGCGTTATCGCGCGCGCGTTCGATCGCTTCATGCAACGGCTGGACGGCTTCGTCGAGCGCGAGCGCAGCTTCACCGCAGACGCCAGCCACGAGCTGCGTACGCCGCTGGCCGTGATCCAGGGCGCGCTCGAAGTCCTGCAGCAGGAAGCGCCCGGCGCCCACAGTGCGCCGCTCACCCGCATCGAGCGCGCGACCCGACAGATGGCCGAGCTGATCGAATCGCTGCTGTTCCTGGCCCGCGACGAAGACCGCAGCAGCGACGGCGTGGAGCCCGATTGCCGCGCACACACCGTGGTCAGCGAAGTCATCGATGCCTATCGCCCCCTGCTCGGCAACAAGCACCTGCAGGTGCCCGCTCTGGATGACTGCCGCGTGGCCGCGCCGCGTATCGCGGTGGTGATCGTGTTCGGCAATCTGCTCCGCAACGCCCTGCGCCACGGCGGCGATACGGTACGCGTGACGCTGGCCGACGGCGTACTCAGCGTGTCCGACGACGGCAACGGCATGGGCCGTGAACAGCTGCGTCATGCGTTCGAACGCGGCTATCGCAACGGCCAGGGCGCCGGACTCGGGCTCGGGCTGTACCTGGTCAAGCGTGTGGCCGACCGTTATGCCTGGCCTTTGCGCCTGACCAGCCGGGAAAACGAAGGCACCCGTATCGAGGTGCGACTGGCCGCGCGTTAACGAAATCTTGATTTCGTATTGACGATCCCGCCAACGGCGGACGTTCATCCTATTCACTCATCGACGCTTGTAGGGGATCCTCACCATGGCAGGCCAGCGCAGCCATGTGAACGCGACCGGCTTCAAGGCCTGGCTCAAACGCACCCGCCGCGGCTCGCGCGAGCGCCTCAATCGCGTGCTCGCGCGACTGCTGGGCACGGCCGTACCACGCCGTGCCCCCCTCGCCGACGACACCCGGCGCGTACTCGTCGTACGGCTGAACAAGCGCCTCGGCAATATTCTCTTTCTTACGCCCATGCTGCGCACCCTGGCGGCGTCGCTTCCGGCCGCGCGTATCGACGTGGTGATACAGGACGCCCGCCAGAAGGCGCTGCTCGAAACGCTGCCCGGCATCGGCCGCGTCTGGATCCAGGACAAATCCCTCGGCGCCAGCCTGCGGCTGCTGCGCACGCTGCGTGCGCGGCGCTACGATCTCGCCATCGACCCGAGCGGCAACTCGGCCAGCAACCGCCTTGCGATCGCGCTGTCCAAGGCGCGTCAGCGCATGGGCTTTGCCCGAAGCGACCAGTGGGTGCCGCTTACCCATGCAGCGCCACGCCCGCGCAGTCGTCATCAGGCGCAACAGGCCGTCGAACTGCTGGCCTCCAGCGTCACCGGCAAGAGCTGGGACACCTTCGACAGCCTCGCCGTGTTTCCCAGCGATGCCGCCGACCGGGCTGCGCAAGCGCACTGGGTCGAGGCATTCGGCGCGACGCCGGTCGATGCGCCGGTCGTGGCCTTCTTCACCCAGGCCACGGGCAACAAGCAGCTGGACGACGCCTGGTGGTCGGCATTTCGCGAGCAGATCACCGCCCGCCTGCCGAACGCGAGGCTGCTCCAGATATGCCCGCCGGGCATGGCGGCACCGACGGCTATCGCCAGCGTATGCATCCCCGCGCTGGACGTGCTCGCGGCCACCCTGTCGCGGGTGGATGCCTTTGTCGCCGCGGACAGTGGCCCCATGCATCTGGCCGCTGCCGCCGGCGTGCCGGTCGCCGGCCTGTTTCGCAGCACTTCGCCGGACGCCTACGCCCCGCTCGGCCCCGATTGTGTTTCGCTCAGCGGCGACGCGCTCACGCCCGAAAGCGCGGTCGATGCCGTCGCCGACATGATCGCGCGTCGCCGGACCAGCGGCACGGCATAGCCGCTGGTTCGCTCTGCGCACACCGGCTAGACTGGCGCGCCAACCTGTCTCGACGCTGCTGCGCAACGCATGTCCGATGCCTCGACCGGCCGCGCCGCCCTGCGCTGGCTACCCGACCCCGATCGCATATCCCCGGCCGACGATTTACACACGCTCGTGCATGTACACCACCGCCCGGACGACGACGTATGCAACTGCCCGCTGCCCAGTCTGGGCGGCGATTTCGACGCCGAGCGCTGGCTGGCGCGCACGCCGGTCACCCGCGGCGAGGCCCATGGCTGGACATATGCACGCGCCGAACCGGGGCTCGTCTTCGCCGCTCGCCATATCGACGACGGCGAGGACCCGGGCACACCGGGCGCCATCCAGCAGGCGGCGCTGGCGGCCTATACCGGGCTGTTCGCGCTCCAGCGCGAGCTCGGCCTGCGTCATGTTCAGCGCATCTGGCACTGGCTGTCGGCGGTCACCGCAGGCGACGGCGACGATGAGCGTTACAAGCGTTTCTGCCGTGGCCGGGCCGAGGCACTCGATCTGCCCGGGCACGACATGACAACGCTACCGCCGGCAACGCTGGTGGCCGGACACTGTCGCGGCGTGCGCCTGCACGTGCTGTTGGGCGATCGGCCGGTCACGCCGATCGAGAATCCGCGTCAGGTCAGCGCCTACGACTATCCACGCCAGTACGGCGAGCGGGCGCCGGCCTTCGCTCGGGCCGGCCGTGTGGAACTCGGCGGCACGCCCTATCTGCTGATTTCCGGCACCGCGAGCATCGTCGGCCACGAGAGCCGGCATATCGGCGACGTCGCCGCCCAGACTCACGAAGCGCTCGACAACGTCGCCGCGGTGATGGCCAATGCCGACGCGTGGGATCCGGCCACCGGGCTGGCGGCACTCGAATGTCTGAAGGCCTATATCCGTGTGCCGGGCGATGCGACCACCATTCAGGCGATCGCGAAGGCGCGAGCGCCCGGGGTACCGATCGCCTTGCTGCACGCGCCGCTTTGTCGCGAGGAACTGCTGGTCGAGTTCGAGGCCCAGATGCCGCTGACCTGAAACGGTCACGAATTCGTCATGCCCGGCCTCGATACTGGCGCCGACACACGAAACAGTGACCGTCATGCGAATCGCCTATGCCGTCATGGGTTACGGTCGCGGCCATGCCATGCGTACCGCGGCCGTGCTGCCTGCCCTTGAACGTGATCACGATGTCCGCGTTTTTGCCGGGCGCGACGCCCACGACATGCTCGCGCGCGACCACGACAGTGTCGAAATTCCCGTCATCGGCTATCAGTACGGCAGCAACGGGCGCATCTGCCCGCGCCGAACGATGCTGCGCAACGCGCCGCTGGTCGCCGACCTGCTCGCCGCGGGCCCGCGTACCCGCGCCGTCTGGCAACAGATGGCGGATTTCGCCCCGGATATCGTCATATCCGACTCCGAAACCTATGGTCACCGGTTCGCGCGTCACTACGGTATTCCGCGTATCGGCTTCGATCATGTCGGGATCATGGCCTATTGCCACTGCGACTTCGCGCCCGGTGATGCGTTCGCCGGCATTCGCGACGGCCTCGGTTACCGCGCCTTCATGGGCGACCCCGATCGCGTGATCGTGTCCAGCTTCTACCCGGCCCGGCCGCGGCGCGACACCGTGCAGATGGTCGGCCCGATCCTTCGCGAACCCGTGCGCAAGGCCACACCGACACGCGGCGAACGCGTGCTGGTGTATCTGAACAAAGGCGCACATCAGTACACCGCAGCGCTGGATACCGCGCTGCGCGCCTGCGGCGAGGATGTCATCGTCTACGGCACGGCACGTCGCGGCAAGAGCGCGAACCTCGAGTTCAAGGCGCCCTCGCAGCAAGGCTTCATCGACGATCTGGCCGCCGCGAAGGCGGTACTCTCGACAGCGGGCAACCAGCTGCTCTCGGAAGCGGTCTATCTCGGCAAACCCGTGCTGGCGCTGCCAGAGGACGCGGTCGAACAGCGCTTGAACGCCCAGGCGATCGTCTGCATGGGCGTAGGCGCGAGCGCGCCGCTACACAAGCTGTCGCTGACCTGCCTCGGCGCGTTTCTGGAAAATGCCGATACGCACGCGGCCGCGACCGCCGGCCATCGCAGCGACGGGCTGGCCGATGCAACGGCCGCGCTGCGCCGCCACATCCATACCCTGTCGCGCCGGCCGCGCCCCGCGCCGGGTGCCATCGCGCGGCTGACCGGGGCCTACTAGCCGCTACCCGCGATGGCCGCGATGGCCGCGATGGCCGCGGGCCATGGTCGAGCGCATCTGCGGCGACGAAACCGCCAACCCGTGCAGCGCCGCGCCGGCTCAACCCGGCCTGTCGCGGCGCACGTTGGTCGCGTTATGCCGCAGGATGCGGCGATTCATGGCGGCGCGAGCCGTGTCCGGATCCGCCCGCGGCACGACGGCCTCCAGCGCAGCGACATAATCGGCAGGCAAGCCGTGTTCCCGCGCGCCATGGACCACGAAATCGCAATACCAGTCGAACGGCACGAGCCGGTCGTCGAGGTACTCGGCACGGCCACGGTAAGTCGCCGCACGCAGCGGCCCCTCCGGCGTGCCGATCTCGAGCTCGAGAAAGGCATAGGGCGGCCCTTCGGCCGCATGCAGGCGCTCCAGGCGTTCGGCGTCGAGTTCATAGACCGCGCCGTGGACGACATCGCGGTCGTCGCCCGTGTGCAGCACGTTGCACTTGCCGGATTCGTCGCTGCCGCTCAGATGAAAATGCAGCTGATGACCGACCAGCCAGCCGCGCCCGACCGGGCGCACGGTGGGCACCCGCTCGGCCAGGCGCGCGGTGAGCATGTTCGAGCCGTAGGCAAAATAGAACATCGGTAGCGAGAACGTCGATTGGCGAGCGCAAGCTTACAGCGCAAGCGATCGCCGGCGACAAAAAAAAGACCGCCCGAAGGCGGTCAGGTCACGACGGAGGGATTCGGTTGCCGGGTCAGGCGGCTTCGCCGACGAGCGTGCGGATCTGGCGGATCGCACGACCATGCAGCTGGCAGACCCGGGATTCGGACACCCCGAGCTGTTCGGCGATCTCGCGCAGGTTGCGGCCGCTTTCGTAATAGAGGTGCAGCAGCAGCTGTTCGCGCTCGGGCAATTCGACCGCCGCACGCTGGATGGCTTCGCACATGTCCTGATATTCGACCGCGGCTTCGGGCGCGAAACCGTCGTCGGCAGAGACTTCCAGCGCCGGCTGGTCCGAGAGCGCGGCATCGAGGCTGGCGACGTGCGACAGCGCGACGTCGTCGCACAGCCGGCGATATTCGGCCAGCGGCATGCCGAGCTCGGCGGCCACGGCCGTACTCGCGGCCGCGCGACCGACGCGGCGCTCGACATCGGCCCGCGCCTGCTTCACCGCGCGGGCGGCACGATGAAGCGATCGCGGCGCCCAGTCGCCACGGCGGATTTCGTCGAGCATGGCACCCCGAATGCGGATACCGGCGAAGGTCGCGAAACTGGCGTCTTCATCCGGCTGGTAGCGCTCCCAGGCCTCGAGCAGCCCGATGGTGCCGGCCTGGATCAGGTCTTCGACCTGCACACAGTCGGGCAGGCGCTGATGCAGACGCCAGGCTATGCGCTTGACGAGCTCCAGGTTCTCGTCGACGACCACGCCAATATCCTGTATCGGGCTCCGGTTATGTAGTGCCGCGTACATGTTGTCCCCTCGAAGCTGGCGGGCCATGCCGCGGCCCGCTCGGTGGTTACCCGATCGTCGAGCGCGGCAGGAAACCGGCGCTCGAGTCACGTTTGTGTTGTTTTCACGCTATCGCTCTAGCAAACGACGTGCCGTTTTTATGACGCTTTTTATTCAATGACTTGCGAAACAGCGTGACAAAACGCGGCGTTTGAGGGATTTTTTTCCTGCGCAGCGGTGACAATAAAACGACACTTTGCGTCACTTTTAGACAAAAAACGGCGTTTATACAAGCGCAGTACAGGCGCGTGCCGTGCCGGCACGAGGGACGGGTAATCAGTCGGTACTGATGCCGTAGCGGCGCAGCTTCTCGGTGAGTGTCGTCCGACGCAGGCCCAGCGTGCGCGCGGCATGGGCGACAACACGCCCGTTGCGATCGAGCGCCTGTTCGATGAGTCGCTTCTCCAGGCGCTCGACCAGATCCCGCAGGTCGACACCATCCTCCGGCAGCGACATGGCCGAGATCTGGGTCGCTGGCACCTGGCCGTCGCCGGGCAGGGATTGCGACGCCAGAAGAGACACGTCGATGGGGTGCAGATGCGCATCGAGCGTGCTGCGATCGATCGTCTCGTGGGGATAGAGAATCGCCAGCCGCTCGATCACGTTGGCGAGTTCGCGCACGTTGCCCGGCCAACCGTACGACTTGAGACGCGCCATCGCGGTGGCATCGAAGCGTGGCCGGCCGCCCGGCAGACCGGCACCGAGTGCTTCGACGAGCGCGGCCAGGTCGGCGATGCGCTCGCGCAGCGGCGGCAGGCGAATCGGAAATACGGCCAGCTGGAAGAACAAATCGCTGCGGAACGCGCCGTTGTCCATGGCCTCGACTAGGTTGCACCGGCTGGTCGCGATCACGCGTACGTCCGGCGCCTGGGCATGGGCGTCGCCGGGCCGCCGATGGCGGGTGTTCTCGAGCACGCGCAGCAACCGCGCCTGGCTGGCCATGCTGAGATCGCCCACCTCGTCGAGCAGAAGCGTGCCGCCCTGCGCGGCCTGGAAATAGCCGCCGCCGGCACGCCCGCCGCTGTTGCCGCCGAACAGGTCGGCCTCGAGGTTCGAATCCAGCAGGGCCGCACAATCGACGGTCACGAACGCGCCCTGGCGACCGGAATAGCGATGAATCTCGCGGCCGGCCAGGTGTTTGCCGGTGCCGCTCTCGCCTAGGAGCAGAACCGTGGTGGCCTTGTTCGCCACCCGCTCGACCAGACGGTGAACATGTTGCATCAGCGGCGATGTGCCGGTCAGGCCGGAATCCGTCGCCTTGCCCGCCAGCACGCCACGCACGCTGTCGAACAGTTCCGCCGGAGAAGTGTCGGTGTGCAGCACGGCGCGAAATTCGCCCCGTTGCGCCACCGGCATGTCGCTGACCAGCACACAGGGCAACTCTCGCGAGAGCGCGTGCGCGGCATCGCGCACACGATCGCCGACCCCGAGATCGAGCACGACCGCCAGGCGATAGATCGCGTCCAGCCGGCCGCTGGCGTAAGCGAGATCCGCAGGACGACTGAAGCCGAAAGCGATACCCTGATCGAAGAAATAATCCAGTACGGGGGCAGCGGCATCGCGGCTGGCAGCGACGACCAGCACCGACGCGCTATGATCGACGAATGCCACGGCCACGGGCGCCCCCCGCCTTGGAAGTTGTCGAAAACATCTGCGAACGACCCGTCAAATGACCCGCATAGCCATTGTCACTATCCCGAAATTAGACCACAGCGCGGCCCCTGAAACAGGACGGCCGCGATGACCGGGCCCCATATCGTACTCGCCCCGGACAGTTTCAAGGGCAGCGCCAGCGCGCTCGAAGTCGCACACGCACTCGGCGAAGGCCTGCAGACCGCGCTGCCGCACGCCCGCCTGACGCTCGCCCCCATGGCCGACGGCGGGGAAGGCACCCTCGACTGTGTCGCGGCCGCCTTCCAGGGCCGCTGGACACAGGTCGGCGTACAGGCGATTCACGGCGCGCCTGTCGACGCCCGCTGGTATTTCACCGATGACGGCCGCGCCATCGTCGAATCGGCCGAAGTGCTCGGGCTGCCGCTGGTTCAGGCCAGCGCCGATGCCCCGACGCTGCACGCGCGCGGCAGTGTCGCGCTCGGCGCGCTCATTGCAGCGGTTCTCGATGAAGGCGTTCACGAACTCTATATCGGCCTCGGCGGCAGCGCCTGTAACGATGCCGGGCTCGGCCTGCTGATCGCGCTGGGCGCCACCGCGCATGATGCCGGCGGCAACCCGGTCGAACCCACGATGGACGGCCTGCTCGCGCTCGACACGCTGGACCTGTCCGGCCTCGATCCACGACTGGCGCAAACGACCATTCACGTGCTCTGCGACGTGGACAACCCGCTGCTGGGCGCGGGCGGCGCCAGCCGCGTCTACGGACCGCAGAAAGGCCTGACCGACGCGGATATCGACGCGGTGGAGCACGCCTTCGCCCATATGGCCGCCTGCAGCAGCGCACGCGCGCTGACCGAAAAGCCGGGCAGCGGCGCGGCCGGCGGCCTGGGTTTCGCCCTGGCGCTGCTGGGCGGCGATCTCCAGCCCGGCGCGAACACGCTCATGGACATGACCGGCCTACGCGACGCGCTCGCCGCAGCCGATCTCGTGATCACCGGCGAAGGCCGTTCCGACACGCAGACCCTGTCGGGCAAGCTGCCTCTGGCGATCGCGCATGCCGCCGCGCCGACGCCCACGGTGCTGTTGTCCGGCGCGATCGCCGACGACGCCGTCGATGCGCTGGCCGAACGGTTCGCCGGCTGCTTCACGCTGGTCGAGCGCGCCGGCTCGGCAGACGCCGCGCTGGCTCAACCGCTGCACTGGGTACGTCACGCCGCGGCCGAGATCGGCCGGGACGCCGAAGCGCTGATCGCCGCCGCGACCCGCTGAGCGGCGCCGCCGCGGCCCAGCCGCAACGCTATTCCTCGATTTGAAGTGCGCGGTAGTTCATGTAGACCAGCCGCACCAGCGTGTATTCGAACGGCGAACCGGTCTGGTAATAACGGAAGTTGACCGTATCGCGCTTGTTGACGACGTATAGCGGCCAGTACGGCACCCGCGCCCAGGGGTATTCGTCGAACTGCAGCGGGTCCAGCACGTAGAAGAACGCCTGGTCACCGGCCAGACCGACGCTGTCGCGCAGCGATGAGGGGCCGAAGAACGGCAACACCAGATAGGGGCCGGCGCCAACGCCGTAGTGGCCCAGCGTCTGGCCCAAATCCTCGTTGCGCTGTTCGAGGCCGAGCGCCGTTGCCGGGTCGAACAGCCCGGCGAGGCCAACGGTCGAGTTGACCACGAAACGCGACAGCGTGACCGCCGAACTGGCGGGCTTGATCTGCAACACGCTGTTGGCGAATGTGTTGATCTCGCCAAGATTGGAAAAGAAATTCTGCACGCCGGTTCGCGCGAACCCGGGCGTGACGGTGCGATACACCTGCACCACGGGCATCAACGCGTAGCGATCGGCCAGCGCATTGAAGCGATAGACGCGCCGGTTGAAACCTTCCCAGGGATCATTGATCGCGAGCGGGTTGGCGGTCGTCGCGGTCACGGGCACGTCGTCGGGCGTGCTTTCGTCGACCGTACGCGGCGGCGGTGTGCTGGCACAGGCACCCAGCAGCAGGGTCAAGACGAGTACCAGCGCGCCGCGCTGGCGTGCATGCATGCAGCCGAACCGGGTCATGGCGATCATGGCGAGAAGAAGTCCTGTAGAGCGCGCACGGTATTCTGCGAGGACAGATTGCCCATGTGGCCGCCGCGCGCACGGATGCGGGCGCGTTCGCCGAAGCTGTCGCGCAGAAAGTCGATCTCGTCGTCACTCAGAATGGGGTCGTCGGCGCTGGTGAACACACCGATATCCGGATTGTCGACGATGAATTCCCGAATGGCGCGCAGATCCGCCTCGGCGATCAGCCGTTCGCGCGGTACATGCCGGCCTTCGCGGTTCCAGTACGGCACCAGCAGCCGGTCGATATAGGCGGCGAAGGAGGTCTTGAACGAGCGCTGGATATAGGGATCGAGCGAATCGTAGGGGCCGAGTTCCACATCCCGCGGCACGATCACGTCGGCGCGCGTGATCACGTCGGCGCCGAACGCCATGTTGGCCAGCGACAGCCGAAAGGCCAGGCCGATGATCGCCGCGATATCGGCGCGATCCGGCGACTGCGACGTGTAGGCGCGATAGAGGAAATCCTCGTTGAATCGCAGCGGATCGCCGGAGGCGTACAGCTGCTTGAGGCCGCCAAGCCCGCGCGCGACGAACGCCGGGATGCCGTCGATCCCGCCGTCCAGATTCTCGGCCAGCAGCGCGTCCATGCGCTGTACCGAGGCCCAGATATTCACCGCCGGGTTGAGCAGCAACACCTTCGAGAAACCGAATGTGCCCACACGGGCATCGTGCCGGGCGATGAACGCGGCCTGGGTGGCGCCGAGGCTCCAGCCGGTCAACGCATAGCCGGTGACCTGGGTCTGTTCGTCGAGATCGTCGCGCACCGCGCCCATGAGCCGATAGAGATCGGCCACGTCGGTGCGCATGCGGCCCGGCACCGGATGCTCGGCCGCGCCCAGCATGAAGGTCACGCTGGTCGGCGACGGCAGACAGGCCACGCTGTAGCCGATGTCGTACAACGCCCGCGAGAGCATGACGCACTTACTCGACAACGCACTCGCGCCGGTGCCGGCGATGACGAAGGCCAGCGGCGCCGGCTCGTCCTGCGTCACGCGCAGATACTGCAGCGGGCGGGCATAGCGCAGCGTGGGCGGCGTGTCGCGCTCGACCAGCGGCTCGAGGCTGCGCACCTCGAAATCCAGATCCTCGGGCAGATCGGCCTTGTAGTCGGCCGGGGTGCCGATCACCGTCGCTGCCAGTCCGTCCTCGATCGGGTAAGTGCCGGACGCAGGCTGGGCCGATACCACCAGCGCTGTCGCCAGCAATCCAAGCGCCCCCAAAGCACGCAACAAGCTACGCATGGATTAAACCCGCGCTATCTGAAACATCGAACACAATAGGCGCGATCATACCGTGTTCCGCACGATTTGCGCGCTGCAGCAGCGCAGCCGACAATGCCGCGCATGCCTCATGTTGTGATCATCGGCGCCGGCGTGGCGGGCGCGAGCGCGGCCGCAACCCTTGCCGACGCAGGCTCGCGCGTGACGCTCGTGGACAAGGCCGCGCGTCCGGGCGGGCGCTGTGCGACCCGCCGCCTGGCCGCCGATACCGCCAGCCCCTGGTTCGATTATGGCGCCCAGTATTTCACCGCGCGCGACCCGACGTTTCGGCAGGCAATCGCCAGCGATCTGGACGCCGGCGCGCTGTGTCACTGGCGGCCGATGCTGCATGTCGCCGAGCACGGCGATGCCGGCTGGCGCCGCACGCCGTCGCCGGACGAGCGCGAACGGCTGATCGGCCCGCGCGGCCTCAACCACTGGATCCGGCATCGCCTCGACCAAACGGCGGCCGATATCCAGTGTCGGCGCCGGGTGTCGGCGGTCGCGCGCACGACGCAGGGCTGGCAGCTGCAGTTCGCCGACGACGCCGCCTCGCAGAACGCCGACGCCCTGATCGTCACCCTGCCCGCAGTGCAGGCGGCCGGCCTGCTCGGCGATCTTGCCGACGACATGCCCGAGCTGGCAGCGGCCGACTCGGCATTGAGTCCCTGCCACTCGCTGGTCGTCGCCGCGCCTGCCCTGGCCGACTGTCACGGCATATTCGTCAAGGGCGGGCATCTCGCCTGGTGTGCCGACAACACCCACAAGGCCGGGCACGGCGAGGCCGGCACGCATCTGTGGACACTGCACGCCGGGCCGGCATTCAGCGCCGACCATCTCGAGGACGACCCGCAGACGATCTCCACGCTGCTGATCGAGGAATTCGCCGCGCTCGGCGGTTTGGCCACGGCGCGCATCAAGCCGGTACACCAGCACCGCTGGCGCTACGCGCGCCCCGGCGCCGAGCCACCGCCGGCCGAGACGCGCTGCCGGGCGCGCCCCGAGCTTCGACTCGCCCTGGCCGGCGACTGGCTGGCCGGCGGGCGCATCGAAGGCGCCTGGCATTCGGGCCGGGCCGCCGCCGACGCGCTGCGGTAATCCATATGCCCCGTGCCTTGTCGCCCGTCGGGGGTCAAGACTTGGCCGTTTTGTGCGATATATTAGAAATAGACTACCGCGTTGCCGCGGAACGATCGGACATGGCCGACCTGATGGCGTTATACAAGAAGAAAATCGAAGTCCGCGATCTTCGGCCCGGCATGTTCGTGGAGGAACTCGACCGTCCGTGGCTCGAAACGCCCTATCTGCTCGAAGGCATCGCCATCGAGAACCAGAACGATATCGACGAACTGCAGTCGCTGTGCGCATTCGTCTATATCAGTAGCGACGAGCCGCCCGCGGAAGAGGAAACAGCGAGCGACGACACGCCGAAGATGCCGGCCCTGGGCGACCAGACGCCGCGCTCCTTTCGCCAGGAGCTGCCGATCGCTCGCGCGATCCACAGCAATGCCAAGAGCCTGGTCACGAACCTCCACGAGGATGTCCGCGAGGGCGAGAAGCTCGACACCGCGGCCATCGCGGAAGTGGTCGAGCGCATGATGGACAGCGTCGCACGCCACCCGGATGCGCTGGTGTGGTTCTCCAACCTCAAGGATCGCGACGAATACACCGCGGTGCACAGCCTCAATGTGTGCATGCTCGCCGTCACGCTGGCCGCCTGGGTGGGCAACGACGCTCGCGCGATCAAGGAAATGGGTATCGGCGCACTGCTGCACGACGTGGGCAAGCTCAAGGTGCCGCTGGAAGTGCTGAACAAGCCCGGCAAGCTCACCGACGCGGAATACGCGATCATGAAGAAACACCCCGAGTACGGGGTGGAGATTCTCAAGAACTCGCCGGACCTGACACCGGCGAGCCTGGAAATCGTGCGCGACCACCACGAGCGCCTCAACGGCCGAGGCTATCCGGCCGGACGCAAGGGCGCGGAGATCTCCTACTACAGCCAGATCGCCGCGATCGCCGACGTCTACGATGCGATGACCAGCGATCGCGTCTATCAGAAGGGCCGCTCGCCGGCCGAAGCCCTGAAACTGATGATGAGCTTCGATGGCGACTTCAACGACGAGCTGTTGCGCCAGTTCGCCGACTACCTCGGCGACTATCCGATCGGCAGCATGGTCGAACTCAACACCGGCGAAGTGGGTTTCGTGATTCCGAGCCAGCAGCGTCAGGAAAAGCCCACGATATTGCTGGTGCTCGACTACAAGAAGCGCCGCTACTTTCCGCAGCGTGTACGCGATCTGATGCGTTTTCCCAAGTTTCATGTCACGCGCATGCTCGCGCCCGGCAGCCACGGCGTGGACGTGGACGATTACGCCGAAGCCTGGGAGCTGTAGAACGGTCTTCGCCCCTCGCAGGCGCGATCGCGCCGCGCTGTGACGGATCGCCCACAGGGCGTTTGGGCCCGGTGCCGGCGGCCGGGGGTCAGCGCAACGACGCCTATCGTTACGGCGTCGCCGCCTTGCAGTCGACGACGAGACGCCCCGGCGTGCCTCCGGCCAGGCGCTTTAGCTTCCGGGCGCGGGAATCAGACCGCGATCAGCGTCTTGGTTACCCGCGCCTGGGCGATCAACCGTTCGCCCACGGCGGCGCGCACGTCGATGAAGGCGATACGTCGGCCCACGCGCACCGGCGTCGACTCGAACACCACGACGTCGCCCGGCTGTGCCGCGCGCATCACGGATACGTGGATGTCGTGGGTCACCGCCTCGGTCGGGGCATCGAGCTGGCTTAACAGCCCGGCATACGCACAGACATCGCAGAGCATGTAGAGCACACCGCCGTGGAAGACGCCGGCCGGATTGACCGTGCGCTCGCCAACGGTCACTGACAGACGGCCTGTCCCCGCTTCCGATACGACATCTGCAATGCCGAGATGGCGATGCAGTGGGTGATTCGCGACCTGCGCGACTCTCGGTTCCATATGCGACCGATTGTGGTGACTGAGCGACATACTCTACCGGGTCGTAGCCAACGAGGGTCTCTCCACACCGGCCTCACTGACGCCAGAACGCGCCTTTAGCGTGTCAGCCGTACTCGGCCGGGTTCGGCACAGTCGGAAAGCGCGCCGGGTAGGCGTCCATATAGGCGTTGCAGGCGCGCAGCACGCGAATATCGTCGAACTTGCCGCCCGCGAGCTGAAACCCGACCGGCAGGCCGCAGTCGGTAAAACCACAGGGCACGGACGCCGCGGGCTGCTGGCTGAGATTGAACGGATAGGAGAACGGCGCCCATTCCTCCCAGTCGCGCATGCCGCTGCCCGGCGGGACTTCGTGGTTCACCTCGAACGGCATGAGCGGCACCGTCGGCGTCATCAGCAGGTGATAGTCCTGGTTGAACTTCTCGAGTTCGAGGGTGAGGTCCGCGCGCTCGGAAAAGGCCTGGAACAGCTCCAGCGCGCTCCAGTTCTGCGCATGCTTGGCGTTGGCCACCAGCCCCGGGTCGAGCAGCTCGCGCCCCTTCTGATCGCAGCTGTTCCAGACCTGCAGCGAGGCCGTGAACCACAGCTTGCGAAAGATATCGATGGGGGAACTGAAGCCCGGGTTGATCTCGGTCACCTCGGCGCCAAGCTCTTCCAACTTCTGCGCGGCCTCCTTCACGCGCTCGGCGATCTGCGGATCGACATCCGCATAGCCGAGGTCCGGCGAGTAGGCGATACGCAGTCCGCGCAGATCGCATTCCAGATCCACGCCCCAGTCCTCCGGCTGACCGCGCGTGGCATAGGGATCGCGATAATCGTAGCGGCCGATCACGTTGAGCATGCGCGCGGCGTCGCGCGGATGCCGCGTCAGCGGACCGATATGCGACAGCGTCGGCATCTTGGCCGGCGGCCATTGCGGGGTCCAGCCGAAGGTGGGCTTGAAGCCGAACACGCCGGTGAAGGCGGCCGGGATACGAATCGAACCGCCCGAGTCACCGCCCTGATGGAGCACGCCCATGTTGAGCGCCGCCGCCGCAGCAGCACCGCCGGACGAGCCGCCCGGCGTCAGGCGCGTATCCCAGGGATTGCTGGTCGCGCCGTGCACGCGATTGTCGGTCACGGCCTTCCAGCCGAATTCCGGGGTGTTGGTCTTGCCCAGAAAGACCGCGCCCGCCTCGCGCAGCATGCGCGCCGGCGGTGCGTCAGTCTCGCACTTGGCCGTGCCGGTGGTCAGCGAGCCGTCGCGTGCGGGCATGCCGGCCGCTTCGGTGAGGTCCTTCAACGAAGTCGGCACGCCATCGACAGGCGATAGCGGTTTGCCCTGCCCCCAGCGCCGTGCGGATGCGCGGGCCGCATCCTCCGCGCCTTCGCGGTCGACATGGACATAGGCGTTGACGTCGCCGTTGAACCGGTCGATACGATCGAGCGCCGCGCGCGTGGCCTCCAGCGGCGAAGCCTCGCCCGACTTGAACAGCGAGACAAGCTTGCCGGCATCCATCGTGCCCAGATCGGTATCGTTTGCACTCATGTTGCGTTAGTGCCCATACGGCCAAAAATCAGGGCGCGGACCCTATCGACCTCGCGCGCCCGGGCCAATGCGTACAAATACCCAAATCGCGAGGCGCAAGACGCCGTCATCATCCGGACCATTGGCCTGCGCGTATCGAGCGCATCCGATCCTAGCCGATCCACGTAATGAATGACGATGCCGAGCGGGACTCGACGCCACCGACGGACGAACACGTCGCCGAACCGGTCGCCGCCCCGGAAAACGCGTCCACGCCGGAGACACAGACGCCGGCCACGCCTGCGCGCGCACGCTGGCGGCCGTGGCTGTTGCTGCTGTTGCTGGCCGCCCTCATCGCGCTGCTCGTGCAACGCCCGGAACTGCGTCACGACGCACTGGAAACGACACGAAGCGCGGTAATGGACGGGTTGAACATCTCGCCGCGGGCAGTCTATGCCCTACGCCTGCGCGTAGCAGGTCTGCACGACAGCGCGCTGGGCCAGCGCTGGCGCAGCGCGGTCGAACGCGCAGGCGCCGACCCGCGGCGTTTCACCACCCGCTACGCCACCCGCGACGAATTCGCCGCCGACCAGATCGAGGCGCATGTATATGAAACCGCGCTGCAACGCGGCGAGCGTTTCGACATCCGTCTGCGCCGCGACGCCCCGTGCGAAAATTGCCGCGACGCGCTCTACGCGAGCCTCGAACGGCGTGCCGCCGACAGCGATGACCCGGCCGACTGGACAACGGTGGCCACGCTGGACACCGGCGGCGAGACCGACAGCCGTGTCGTCGACCAGAACGGCGACTATCGCGTCGTCCTCCAGCCGGAGCTCGCGGCAGGGGTCAGCTACGAGATCGCCATGGCCCGCGGCGGCTCGATTCCCTTCCCGGTCGAGGGTGCAGCGGCGCGCGATATCGGCAGCGGCTTCGGTGCGCCGCGCGACGGCGGCTCGCGCGAACATCACGGCGTAGACATATTTGCCGATCGCGGTACGCCCGTTCGGGCGGTCACCGACGGGCGCGTGCGCACCGGCACGGGCGGGATCGGCGGCAACCACGTCTGGCTGTCGTCCGGCATGCTCGGCATCGGCGGCGCGCGCTACTACTACGCGCATCTCGACGATTTCTCGGTCGAGTCGGGCAGCCGCGTGCAGGCGGGCGACGTGATCGGCACGGTCGGCAATACCGGCAATGCGCGGACCACGCCGCCGCATCTGCATTTCGGCATCTATACCGGCTTCGGGCCGGTCGACCCGGCGCCGTTTCTGGGGCCGCCGCCTCGGTTGCCGGAGAGTTGATTTGGGTGGCTTTTGAGCGTGCTCGATCGGAATCGACTCTCAGCGTCAGGCTGAGGCTCGCCACTTGATAGCGCGAGTGTTTGAACCGACGATGCGGGTGGATTTTGACTTGGGGTTTCGCGCTGCTGCGCGAGTGTCTTTTATTTGCTTGTCCAAATAAAAGTCACCAAAACAAAAGACACCCTGTCTTGCGCCGATGCTACGCATCGGTGCCCTGCGCGGCTCCGGCCGCAAGCGGGCCAGCCGGAAACTC